>OIYV01000082.1_pt1 | contig 70109 bp, 74 predicted proteins | sample 1588251 | NCBI WGS metagenome assembly OIYV01 (sample SAMN03283282) | human gut metagenome | biome: human-associated habitat; material: feces | host: Homo sapiens | place: Peru | collected 2012
AAGATAACCAAATACAAGAAACTATACCAGCAACAATAGAAGATGGATATATAGTATTTGAAACAACTCATTTAAGTCATTATGGAATAGTAGCAACAGAAAAATCATTAAATACAAATATAATAGAAAATCCAAAAACAGGAGATAATGTAGGATTTTATATTGTAACATCTATTCTTTCAATAATTGGAATAGCTGGGCTTGGATTATATGGTTATAAAAGAAAACAAGCAAATTAAACTGTGAGTTAGAGTTTTCTCTAACTCCTTTTTAATATAAAAATGAGGGATGGTAATGTGAAAAAGACAAAATTAAAGATAAAGAAATTATCTAAAAAACAAATTATCATTATTTCAAGTATTCTTCTAGTTGTTATACTAATTATTGTTTTACTATCATCAAGAGAACCATATGTTGGTAAGATAAAAGATGGTAAAGCAGTATACATTGATAGAGTTAAAAATGTAACAGTATATCCTGAAAAAAAACAAGACATTAATAGAGTTTGAGAATAACGAGGAACTTATTGATAATTGTATAATATCAAATGAAATATATGATAAATTTAAAAGTAATGATCCACTTTATAATATAACGGTTAAAGACTATTCTAAATTATCTAACTTATCAGCTAAAGAAAATTATAATATAAATAAATCTTTACAATTAAAGTTAGTAAAAGAAGATGATAGCTATACTGATTATTATGCAATGACTTGTGGATTCAAAAACAAAAAAGAACTTATGAAATATACTAAAGCAGTTATAAAACTTGCAAATAAAGTTAAATAAGTTTAATAAGCAGTACACACCCTGCTTATTTTTTTATTTCATAATAAACATTTATATTTTAATAATTTTTATACCTTTTTTAATAGTAATAAGGAATTAGTAGCTTGAAATTACAATATAAAAAAGTGACCATTTTTGATCACTTTTTATAATGTATATAAGTGCTTTCAATTATTTATTAATTATGTCCCGTGTATAAAGGTATGTTGCACATGGAGGTAGTGATCCTGGTGCAGTTGGTAATGGACTTCAAGAGAAAGATTTAAATTTGGAGGTTGCTAAGTATTTATATGATAGGTTTAAGGAGTTGGGGATACCTGTTACTTTAACTAGAAATAGTGATGAAACTATTTCTCCAAAAGAAAGGGTAAGCAGGGTACTTAATGCGTATGGTAATAATTCTAATGTGATTGTGTTATCTAATCACATAAATGCGGGGGGTGGCGATGGCGCTGAAGTAGTATATGCACTTCGTAATGATGAAACTCTTGCTAAAAATATACTAAATGAAATAAGCAAAGAAGGGCAGAATATAAGAGGTTATTATCAAAGAAGATTACCTAGTGATCCTAGTAAAGATTATTATTTCATACTACGTGAAACTGGTAAAACTCAGCCTGTTTTAATTGAATATGGTTTTATTGACAGTCCAAAAGATGATGTTGCTCAACTTCAAAATAATTTGTTAGATTATGGTGAAGCTGTAGTACGTGCAGTTGCAAATTATATTGGTGTTCCATATACTAGTGGTGTTCCGGAAAAGAATGTATATGTAGTTAAGAAAGGGGATTCTTTATATAGCATAGCAGCTAAGTATGGTGTATCTGTTGATAGTTTAAAAAATTCTAATAATTTAACTGGTAATTTATTACAGATAGGTCAAACTCTTATTATACCGGAAAAGGAATCTATTACTCCGGGTGATTATGAAATTTATACGGTTAAGAAGAATGATAATCTTTGGGACATAGCAAATTATTATGGTGTTAGTGTAAATGATTTAATAAATCTAAATAATTTAGGTACTACAATGCTTCAAATAGGACAACAACTTCTTATTCCAAAAAAGGAAACTACTTTGGATAATATTTATATTGTTAAAAAAGGTGATAGTTTGTGGTCTATAGCAAATCAGTATGGAATAAGTGTAAATGAATTAAAGAGTGCTAATAATTTAAGTAGTAATATACTAACTACAGGTCAAGAATTGATAATACCTAAAAAGGAAAATGATTCTGTTTCTGATGATAAAATTACTTATATAGTTCAATCTGGAGATAGCTTGTGGTCGATTGCTAAAAAGTATAATATTAGTGTAAATGAACTAAAGAGTGCTAATAATTTAAGTAATAATTTACTACAAATAGGTCAAAAATTAATTATTCCATCTGAAGTTGATTATATTTATTATACAGTTAAAAGTGGAGATAGTTTGTGGAAAATTGCTAATAATTATGGTGTGAATGTTAATGATTTGATAAAAGTTAATAATTTAACGAATGATATATTGTCTATTGGTCAAGTATTGTTAATACCAAAAAAATAACGAACAATTAAGGTTCGTTTTTTTAATGTATTTGTCTACATACGCCACTATATGGAATATAAAAGCAATGGTTTTTATATCTTCCTGAATTTTTTTGCTCGTACCAGTATTCTAGGCATTTTTCATCTTTTTTTGGTGCATAAAACCATAGAGCATTAGTGGCGGGATGATAGTATTCTCCTCTTAGAATACGGTCTGCTAATTCAAGTTCTTTACTGGTTGGATTTCCTGCGAAAAGAGAAGAATTAACTCCTACAAAGCCTCCGGGATTTTGATATACAACATCTGTTATAGTTCTAATATTTTTAAAAGTTAGACAATCTGCTAAGGCACGATTTATTATTACATTTCCTACCATAAGCATTCCTAAGTTTCCTTCTCCTAAGGCTTCAGCACGCATTAATTTGGCGAGTAAAGTTCTTTCTTTGCTATTATAGCTAATTATACTCATTTATTTATCACCTAAAAAAGTATATGAAATATAATAAAGTAATAGACAAATATTTTTTTTTATGATATACTTATTTTGTGTTAGGGGATTAGTTAAATGGTATAATAATGGTCTCCAAAACCACTGTTGGGAGTTCGATTCTCTCATCCCCTGCCATTTGGAATATATAGGACTGCGATAGTCTTTTTTTATTGTGTTTTTAAATAGCAAAAGTATAATTTTTTATGTATTCTATGGTTAAAACTTTTATTTTTTATTATAATGATTATGTAAGTTTTTATTTACTTTTACTCTTAAAAATGTTATAATTATGGTCATGTGTTGAGGAAGGGATATTATGTTTAAATTTAATAGTAATTTACTAAATATTAATTATGAAAATAGTTTTCAAAGATTAAGTGATGAAGTAAATAATTTTAAGCTCAATAATTTGAATACTAATCTTATTTCTCTTAGTATTGGAGATGTTTCACTTCCTGTTATTGAACCTGTTGTAGATAAGATGAAAGAAGCAGTAGAGGATTTAAGTAGTGAAAAGACTTTTAAGGGATATGGTGGTTATTTAGGTTATGATTTTTTAAAAAGTGCTATTAGAGAACACGAGTATAAAAATTTTAATATTAGTTTGGATGAGATTTATATATCTGATGGTGCTAAAAGTGATACTACTAATATTTTGGAGTTGTTTGATATAAATTCTAGAATATGTGTTGCAGACCCTATGTATCCAGTTTATAAGAATGGTGCTTCTGTTTTAAATAGAAATGTTACTTTGTTAAAAGGTTTTAATAATGATGATTTTTTATCACGTGTGCCTTTGGAAAAATTTGATATTATTTATATGTGTTCTCCTAGTAATCCAATTGGAATAGTTTATCCTAAAAGTTATTTAGAAGAATGGGTTAATTATGCTTTAGAGAATAATAGTATTATTTTATATGATAATGTTTATAGTGATTTTATAAATAGTAAAGATGCGGTTAAGTCTATATATGAAATAAAAAATGCTAAAAAGGTTGCAATTGAATTTAGAAGTTTTTCTAAGAGTATTAGTTTTACTGGTGTTAGGTGTTCTTATTATGTAATACCTAATGATATAGATAAGGATATTAATAAGTTATGGAAATTAAGAACAATTAATAGATTTAATGGTGCATCATATATAGCTCAAAAGGGTGCTCTTGCTATTTATAGTGATGAAGTACAACAGTTAATTTCTAATAATATAAAGTATTATTTAGATAATGCAAGATATTTAAAGGATGCTTTTTTAAAGAGTGGTTTTAAGGTTTGGGGTGGAACAGATTCCCCTTATCTTTGGATACAAATTAAAGATGGAAGAAGTTCTTGGGAAGAGTTTTATTATTTTTTAAATAATTTGGGTATTGTAATAGTACCTGGTATTATATTTGGAGATGAAGGTAATCGTTATTTTAGGGTTTCTTCTTTAGGTAAAAGGGAAGATGTAATGATTGCTGTTAAAAGGATTAGTGATTTTTATGAAAAAGAAGCTTAATATTTTAATTGTTATGGGTTTAATACTTGGTATAGTTTTTGGTTTGTGTTTACCTTCTGTTATGAAAGATTTATCATTTATTGGGACGATTTATGTAAATTTATTAAAGTTTACAATTATTCCTATTATCTTTACATCTATTATGGTAACTATATATAATTCGACAAAGGAAAAGAGTAATATATTATTTAAGACGATATTATTGTTTATTATAATGTTTGTTTTATCTTTTTTACTTACATCATTGTTAGTGTTTTTAATAAATCCTTCTTTAAATTTTCCTACTAGTAGTTTGGGTGGAGATGCGAAAACTACTGAATTTAGTTTGTCTCAAATATTAGTTAGTTTATTTCCATCTAATATAGTAACTATGGTAGAAAGTAATTCTATATTTCAAGTTATTATATTTGCAGTTATGTGTGGAATATGTTCTAGTAAAGTTACTGATGGTAAGAAAGTAATTGAGGTAGTAAATGGTTTTAAGAATATATTTAATAAACTTTTAGAGTATATTATGTATTTAACTCCAGTTGGTGTTTTGTTTTTAACAGGAAGTACAGTTGCTAATTATGGAAGGGATGTTATTTTATTAGGTGCTAAGTATATAGGAACTGCTTATTTATGTAGTATAGTTGTTCTTATAGTGGTAATGATATTACCGGTTGTAATATTTACAAAAATTAACCCATTAACGTATGTAAAGAAAATATGTAAAGTTTGGTTAATTACAATGACTACTTGTTCTAGTAGTGCAACTCTTCCTTATACAATTAAGGTATGTAATGAAGAATTAGGAGTTCCAGATAGAATTACTAATATTGTGGTGCCACTTGGTTGTACAATTCATATGTGTGGTGGTGCAGTTAGTTTTGCTTTACTTGGTTTATTTTGTTTTAAATTATATGGGGTTAGTCTTGATATAGTGACATATTTTATGATGATTATAAGTGCAACTTTGATTAATATGGCTGCACCTGGAATACCAAATGGTGGTATAGTAATTGGTGCTACATATTTGTCATTATTTGGACTTCCTCTTACTTTTATTGGTTTTTATAGTGGTATATATAAAGTACTTGATATGGTATATACAACACTTAATGTTACTGGGGACATAAGTGCTAATATGTTGATAAATCATTTTGATAGATTGAAAAGGGAAAAACAAAAGATTGTTAAAATTTAATTAAGGGGTGATTTTATGTTAGATGTTGTAGTGGATACTTTGTTAGATTTACTTAAACTTTTTCCGTTTCTATTTTTAGCATTTTTAATTATTGAGCTTATAGAACATAAATTAAATAATGATAAAATTATTAAGAAATCTGGTAAATATGGTCCTTTTATAGGAAGTATTTTAGGTGCGGTTCCTCAGTGTGGTTTTTCAGTTTTGGCTACTAATTTGTATATTACAAGAGTTATTTCTCTTGGTACTTTAATATCTATATATTTAGCTACTAGTGATGAAATGGTGCCTGTTTTGATTAGCCATAATGTTTCTGTTATTTTTATTTTGAAGGTAGTTGGTTTAAAAGTTTTAATAGGTATGGTATGTGGTTTTGTTATTGATTTAATTTATAGAAAGAGTGTTAATAAAAATAATTATGATATATGTAATGATGAACATTGTCATTGTAAAGAGGGAATATTTAAGTCTACTTTAATACATACTTTTAATACTTTGTTTTTTATTTTAATTATTACTTTTCTTCTTAATGTTTTATTTAAGTATGTTGGAGATACTTTTTTATCTAAATTATTTTTAAAGAATAGTATATTTGGGCCATTTATTTCTAGTTTAATTGGACTTATTCCTAATTGTGGTGCAAGTGTTTTAATAACTGAACTTTATTTAAGTGGTGCGATTAGTTTTTCATCATTAATGTCAGGTTTGCTTACTGGTTCTGGAGTTGCTATTTTGGTATTATTTAAATCTAATAAAGATAAAAAGGATAATATTAGAATACTTTTATTAGTGTATTTTATTGGTGTTTTATCTGGGATTATTATTGAAATTTTTAGTAGGTTTTAATAGTTAATTGGGGGTTTTTATGAGAAATGATGATTATAAAAAGTATATGTATGCTAAGGAATGCGTTAAATGTAGAAATTATAGTAAGGCATTAGGTATTTTAGAAGAATTATATAATTCAAATAAAGATGATAATATTATTGCTTTTGAATATGCTAGGGTTTTAATTAGAAGCAAGAAAGATTTTAATTTGGGGAAGGTTTTACTTAAGGAATTATTAAATACTAGGAGCAGAAACTATGCTTTACTTGAACTTGGAAAGCTTTCTAAAGAGGAAAAGGATTATGATGTTGCTAGAGAATATTTTGAGATGTTGTTTGATACTTTAAATAGAAATTATGCCTTGCTTGAGCTTGGGAAGTTATTTAAGGAAATGGGAGACATAGAGCAATCGAAGAAATATTTTCTAGAATTATTAAATACTAAGAGTAGAAACTATGCTTTGCTTGAACTTGGAAAACTTTCTAAAGAGGAAAAGGATTATGAAAGTGCTAAAGGGTATTTTGAGGAATTATTAAATACTAAGAGTAGGAATTATGCTTTACTTGAACTTGGAAAACTTTCTAGGTTAGAAAAGAATTATGATGTTGCTAGAGAATATTTTGAGATGTTACTTGATACTTCAAGTAGAGATTATGCATTGTTTGAACTTGGAAAACTTTCTAAAGAATTAGGAAATTTTGAAGATGCTAAGAGCTGTTTTAGTAAGTTAGTAACTACTAGCAGTGGGAATTATGCAATATTTGAACTTGGAAAATTGTTTAATGAAGATGGTAATAAAGATGAGGCAATAAGATATTTTGAGATGCTTCTTGATACACCAAGTAAGAGTTATGCAATATTTGAACTTGGTAAAATACATAAAGAAATTGGTAACCTGGAGTTTAGTAAAAATTATTTTAAGATGTTGCTTAATTCTCATAATAAGAATTATGCTATTTTAGAGTTAGCTAAGATTTTTAAAGAGGAAAAGGATTATGATAATGCTTATAAGTATTTTAATAAGTTACTTGATACTCCAATTAAAGATTATGCTGTTTTAGAACTTGGGAAATTGTTTAAGGAATTAGGTGAACCACTAAAAGCTAAAGAGTGTTTTGAGGGGTTACTTAATGGAGAAAACAGAGATTATGCTATTTTAGAGTTAGGAAAATTATTCAAAGAGGATGGTAATTTCCGTGATGCAGTAAAGTACTTTGAATTGTTACTTGATACTAGAAATAGGGACTATGTTATTTTGGAATTAGGAAAGTTATTTAAAGAGTTAGGTAATGTAACAAAAGCAAAGAGTTATTTTGAGGAATTACTTGGTACTAAAAATAGAAATTATGCTTTAATTGAACTTGGAAAACTTTCTAAAGAGGATGGTAAATTTGATATTTCAAAGAGTTATTTTGAGGAGCTACTTAGTGAAACGAATGTAAAAGATAGGTCTTATGCAATGCTTGAACTTATATTTCTTAGTATAAAAATGGAAGATTATAATTATTCTTATAAGTTATTGAATGAGTTTTTAAGTTTGAGAGATAGTAAATCTATAAATGTTAGTGTTTTAAAAAATATAGTTTTTTATTTAAAACATAAATTAAATTTACTTAGTTATTCTGAGACAAATGAATGTGATTATTATTGTAAGCAGGTGTTAGATTATAGTGAAACTAGGGCTATTAATCATTTAAAGGAGTATTTGGATGATAATGGTGATAAGTTTTTATTATCTAGTGAAGTAGATTTATCTTATGTTTTGAAGTATTTTTCTTCTTTGATACAGAATGTTAATCCTACTGTTTCAACTGATGTTGATAAGTATTTAGTGACATCTCATTTTCCTATTATGAGTGTTGATGGGTCATGTTTTTATAATTTTGAGGTTATTACTTTAATGAATACGAAGCAGATTGTTTTGATTTCTCCAGTTAAGGATTTAGAAAAAGATGATATTTCTTATGTAAATACCAGGAAGTTATAGTTTGTAAAATTATTTATTATCTTTGTTTCATTAATTTACATATTAAATTATACATGATATAATAATCATGTATTTATTACCCCGTCGCCAAGTGGTAAGGCATTGCGCTCTGACCGCAACATTCGCTAGTTCGAATCTAGCCGGGGTAGCCATTTAAAAAATATTTTTTGATATAGATGAGGTGTTTTATGACAAATAAAGAATTAGCAGATTTGATTTATCCTGATGTTACGAAAACAATTTCTGATTATGAAAAGATTTATCCATTAAGGGATTTGAAAGAGGGTGCTGTAGTATCTAGATATGCACCAAGTCCTACTGGTTTTGTTCATATGGGCAACATGCTTGCTTGTTTTATTGAGAATTTTGTTCCTAAGCAAACTGGTGGAGCTTTTTATCTTAGAATAGAGGATACTGACCAAAAAAGAGAGATTGAGGGTGGAATTAATAATATTATTGATGCAATTAAGGCGTTAGGATTATCATATGATGAAGGTGTTATTAGTGAAGATGTACAAAAAGGTGACTATGGTCCTTATATTCAAAGTCAAAGAATAGAAATATATCATACTTTTGCTAAGTATATGATTGAAAATGATTTAGCATATCCTTGCTTTTGTACTCCAGAGGAGATAGAGGAGATAAGAACTATTCAAAAGAGTAGTAAGGAAAGAATAGGTTATTATGGTAAGTATGCTAGATGTAGATATTTATCTAATCTTGAAAGGGCAAAAAAAATAAAGGATGGTGTGCCTTTTACAATTAGACTTAAATCTCAAGGTAATTTCAATAATAAAATACATGTTCATGATTTAGTTAAAGGGGATGTTACATTTCCTGAAAATGACCAAGATATAGTTTTAATTAAAAGTGATGGTGTACCTCTTTATCATTTTGCACATTTGGTTGATGACCATTTAATGCGTACTACACATGTTTTACGTGGAGAGGATTGGTTTCCATCTTTACCTGTTCATCTGGAATTATTTAAGTTGTTTGGTTTTAAACCACCTAAATATGCACATTTGGGTTTAATGATGATTATAGATAAAGAAGGTTCTAAAAGAAAAATCAGTAAACGTAAGGATTTGGATTTTGCAGTTAAGTGTTTTCATGAAAAAGGTTTTCCGGTAATTGCTATGCAAGAGTATTTACTTACGATAGCTAATTCTAATTTTGAAGCATGGAGAGAAAATAATCAGGATAAGGATTTAAAAGATTTTCCATTTAGTTTTAAGAAAATTGGTGCTAGTCCTTTGTTTGATTATAGTAAACTTGTAAATTTGTCTAAGAATTATATTAGTAAATTAAGTGCTGATAAAGTATATGATAGTCTTTTAGAATGGACTTTAGAGTTTGATAAAGAGTTTTATGATTTATTAACTAAATATAAAGATTATTCAATTAGTATATTAAATATAGAAAGACAACAAAAGAAACCACGTAAGGATTATGCTTGTTATAGTGAAATTAAAAATGGTGTTTGGTATATGTTTGATGAATTATATAATAAAGAGGATAAGTCATATGATTTTTCTATAAATGATAAGGACGAAGTTAAAAAAATTATTAAAACATATATGAATAATTATTATGATGAAAATGATGATAAGGATACATGGTTTAATAAGATGAAAGAACTTTGTGATATTATGGGATATTGTTCTAATATGAAGGAGTATAAAGAAAATCCTCAAAATTATAAGGGTAGTATTGTAGATATTAGTATGGTTATTAGAGTGGTTGTTACTACAAAAACGATGACTCCTGATTTATATGATATTATGAAATTGTTAGGTAAGGATAGACTAGTTGAAAGAGTAAATTCTTTTATAGAAAATTATTAAGATTTATGTTATAATAACTTATGTGTTCGTAAGTTATTATTTGGTCCGTTGGTGAAGTGGTTTAACACGTTGCCCTCTCAAGGCAATATTCATGGGTTCAAACCCCATACGGATCACCATTATGATTGTTAAAACCTTTGTAAAATAAGGTTTTTTTATTTTACTATTTCAAGAATTATTTTGATTTTATTTAAATTAGTGATATTTATTTCTTGTTTTTGTTTTTTTTGCCTATGACATAAATTATTATTTACATAAAATATAGTGTTTGTAGGTGATTTTATGATTTCGTTTTTTGTTAATTTGTCTCCAGTATGGCAAAGTTTGATTGCTACTATGTTTACTTTTGGTGTTACTGCACTTGGAGCAGCTTTTGTTTTCTTTTTTAAAAAGGTTAATAGAAGTTTGATGGATGGTATGCTTGGATTTGCAGCGGGTGTTATGATAGCGGCTTCTTTTTGGTCTTTATTAAATCCTGCGATAGAAATGGCTACTGATTTGGGAATGATTTCTTGGTTTACTGTTTCTATTGGGTTTATTTGTGGAGGATTATTGCTTTTTATTGGTGATAAAGTATGTAATAGGTTTTTGAGTAAAAGTAATAAGTTTTCTCTTTCAAATGAAAAAAATAGTTTTAAAAGATGTTTATTACTTATTTTTTCGATTACTCTTCATAATATTCCTGAAGGTTTAGCAGTAGGTGTTGGATTTGGTTCTTTATATCATGGTACTAGTACTGGAACTTTGCTTGGGGCATGTACTCTTGCATTTGGTATTGGACTTCAAAATTTTCCTGAAGGAACTGCGGTTAGTTTACCACTTAGAAGAGAAGGTTATTCTAGAAAGAAGTCTTTCTTTTATGGTCAATTAAGTGGTATTGTTGAACCTATTTCTGGTGTTATTGGAGCACTTTTGGTTATGAAAATACAACGTATTTTACCATTTTTACTTGCTTTTGCGGCTGGTTCTATGATTTATGTTGTAATACAGGAGTTAATACCAGAAAGTCAAAGTAATAAGGATAAGGGGTTAATGGCTTTATTTAGTTTATTTGGTTTTGTTATTATGATGGTTTTAGATGTTGCATTAGGTTAAATTTTTATATATAATCAAATTAGAGGTGTAAAAATGAAGTATTTATTGAAGAGTATTTTAGCAGGAATTATGATAGCAATTGGGGGAACAGTATATTTATCACTTGAAAATAAAGTTTTTGGTTCTATTTTTTTTACAATAGGTTTATTTGGGGTTGTGGTTTATAGTTTTAATTTGTATACTGGTAAGATTGGTTATTTGATTAATAATTTTAATTTTAAGTATATAAAGGAACTTATTATTACTTTAATTGGTAATTTTATTGGTACATTTTTTGTAGGTTTTATACTTAGATATACTAGAATATATAGTTTAATAAATGAGAATGCAGTAAAGATAGTTAATGTTAAATTAAGTGATAGTATTTATAGTATTTTAATTCTTTCATTTTTTTGCGGATTACTTATGTATTTTGCAGTTAATGGATATAAGGAAATTAAAGATGGTGGTAAGTATCTAGCAATATTTTTAGGAGTAATAGTATTTATATTATGTGGTTTTGAACATTGTATAGCTAATATGTATTATTTTACTGTAGCAAATGCATGGAGTTTTATTAGTTTTAAGTATTTATTAGTTATGATTTTGGGTAATAGTATTGGAGGATGTTTAATACCTATATTTAATCTGTTTATAAATAGAGTTAAGTGATAAAAATTATATTCTTTGAATATAGTTTTTTTAATAGTATTTATTTATTTAATGCTGTATAATTGTATTAGGAGGGAAGCATGGGTGTAATAGAATTAAAAAATGTATCTAAGTTTTATTATAAAAAAGGTGTAATTTCTACTGGATTTAGTAGGATTAATTTATCTTTTAATATGGGTGAATTTGTTGTTATTACTGGTGAGTCTGGCTCAGGAAAAAGTACGCTTCTTAATGTAATAAGTGGACTTGATACTTATGAAGAAGGGGAAATGTATATAAATGGTGAGGAGACGAGTCATTATACAGAAAAAGATTTTGAGGATTATCGAAATAAATACGTTGGAAATATTTTTCAAAATTTTAATTTAGTTAATAGTTATACAGTTTATCAAAATATTGAACTTGTTTTATTACTTAGTGGTAATAGAAAAAAGGATATTAAGAATAAAGTATTAGAATTAATAAAGAAAGTAGGACTTTATAAGTATAGAAATACTAAAGTTTCTAAACTTTCTGGAGGACAAAAGCAAAGGGTTGCTATTGCAAGAGCTCTTGCTAAGGATACTCCAATGATAATTGCAGATGAACCTACTGGTAATCTTGATAGTAAATCAGCACTTGAAGTAATAAAGTTACTAAGTGAAATATCAAAAGAAAAACTGGTTATTATAGTTACACATAATTATGAGCAAGTGGAAAATTACGCTACTAGAAAAATTAAAATGCATGATGGTAGGGTACTTGAGGATAAAAAATTAAAAGATGTAACTCTTTTTCAAGATAATACTCAGCATAAGTATAAAAATATTAGTTTTTTTAATAAATTAAGACTTTCTTTTAGAAATACTTTTAATGTAGTTCCTAAGTTTTTACTTATATTTTTAGTTTATCTTTTTATTACAGTTTCTATTATTTCAGAGTATGCTGGTACTAAAGAACTAGAGTATGTTAGTAGTATTAATGGTTATAACTATGTATTTACTAATGTAAATGATAAAAGGATTGTAATTAAGAAGAATGATAAATCTTATATAAGTGATGAAGATTTTAAGACTTTGGAACAATTAAGTAATGTTAGTTATGTTGTAAAAAATGATTTATTATTGGATACTTCTATTGTTTTAATGAATAATTCAGATATTTATATAGATGGGTATAGTTATAGTTTATCTTTATTTAATTCTAAATTAGAGTATGGTAAGATGCCTTCTTCAAGTGATGAAGTAATACTTATGTGTAATAGTAATAATTATTATTGTAAAGATTATGAAAACTTATTTAGTTCTAGTTTTTATATTGAAAATTATTGGGCAGAGGGTCCTAATAAGTATAAAGTTGATGGATTAGATAAAAAAATTAAAGTAGTAGGAATTGCTTATAATGAAGATGAAGAGAATAATTATGATATTAAAATATATATGAATGATGAGTTAATGAATGACTTAGTTTTAAATGTTAGTAAATCTTATAGTACTACTAAATATTTGTTTGATGGTAAATATTTAGATTATGCTAGTGTAGTAACAAGTAAAAATGTTCCTAAAGGACAGGTGTATTTAGATGAAAGTTTTAATTATTCATGTTCTAATTTTAATTGTAAGGGTAAGACTTTTACGTTAGAAGTAAGTAATTTATATTATAGTGATAGTTTGAAATTAAAAACTGGAAATATTTATAATAAAAATAATATTAAAAAGTTACTTAATTTATCTAATTATGATGATGTTGCTGGTTCTATTTTTGTTAATACAGATGATTATAATAATTTATATAGTAAAAATATATATCAAAGTAGTGTATTTGTTAAAGATGTAAGAAAAATAGAGGAAACTATTAATGATTTAGAGACTTTAGGATATGATACTTTGGCTATAAAAGATGCTTTGGTTAGTTATGATGAAGTTGGTATTATTAGAATAGTTAGAACGGTTGTAACAATTATTTTAATTATAGTTTTATTCTTTATTTCATATTTTGTTATAAAAGTAATATTAAAGTCTAGAAATAAGTATTTTTCTACTATTAGGATATTAGGTGCGACTAAGAAGGTAGCTAGGCAGTTACTTGTTATGGAACTTTTTGTAGTTTGTAATTTGGCTTATCTTTTATTTATAGTGTTTATTTTAATTAATAAGTATAAGGGCCTTGATATATCTATTATGAATACAATATCAAATTATTTAGTTTTAAAAGATTATATTGTTTTATATGTAATACTTATTATGATGTCTTATTTAATTAGTAATAGATATGCTAGAAAATTATTTAAAAGTAGTGCAATTACTACTTTAGGAGAGGAGGTATAAGATGATAACATTAAAGAGTGTTAATAAATATTTTAACAAGGGTAAAAAGAATGAGATACATGTTATTAATAATACTTCTTTAGATTTTGATAGTACAGGACTTGTTGCACTTCTTGGACCATCAGGATGTGGTAAAACAACTTTACTTAATACTATTGGAGGATTAGATGATATAAAAAGTGGTAGTATTTATGTGAATGGTGAGAAAATTAGTAGTAAGTTTTCTTCTAAGGCTGATAAGATTAGAAATTTATATATTGGTTATATTTTTCAGGATTATAAGTTAGTTGATAATTTAAGTGTTTTTGATAATGTTGCTTTAGTGCTTAAAATGATTGGTATTAAAGATAAGAAAGAAATTAAGAAAAGGATAGAATATGTATTAGATAAAGTTGGTATGTTACGTTATAAGAGTAGACCATGTTCTATGCTTTCAGGTGGAGAAAGGCAAAGAGTAGGAATAGCGCGTGCTATTGTTAAAGACCCTTTAGTTATTTTGGCAGATGAACCAACTGGTAATCTTGATAGTAAAAATTCTTTAGAAATTATGAATATAATTAAAGCAATATCTCGTGAAAAACTTGTTTTATTAGTTACACATGAACGGGATTTAGCAAAATTTTATGCTTCGAGAATTATAGAAATAAGTGATGGTTCTGTAGTAAAAGATTATGAAAATATAGAAAATGATAATTTAGATTATAAGGTAGATAATAATTTTTATTTAAAAGACTTTAAAAATTATGATAATCTTAAGAAAAATAATATAGATATTAATGTTTATAGTGATGATAATTCTAATTTAAAACTAGATATTGTTCTTAAAAATGGAAGTATTTATCTTAAAAGTAATACTAATGAAAAACTTGAAGTTGTTGATGAAAGTAGAGGTATTAGTTTTGTAAATGATAGTTATAAAAAACTTTATAAAGAAGATTTAGAAAAGTATGAATTTGATTTTGATAAAGTAATAGATAAAAGTATAAGGAAAAGGTATTCATCTATATTTAATCCTGTTACATTAATAAAAAATGGATTTAATAAAGTGTTTAACTTCACAGTACTTAAAAAAATATTACTTATTGGATTTTTTATTTCAGGTATGTTTGTTATGTATTCAATTAGTTCTATTCTTTCAACTTATAGAATTAATGAAGAGAAGTTTGTAACAGAAAATAAAAATTATTATTATATTAAAAATAGCAAAGATAATGTTAGTGATTTTACTAAGTATGAAAAATTTGATAATGTTAATTATATATTACCTGGTAGTTCTATAGTGCCATTTAAAGTTTTATTTAATGATTATTATCAATCATCTAAACTTCAAAGTACTTATTTGACTGGGTCTATAGCTAGTTATAAAATGATTAGTGATAAAGATATTATTTTAGGTAGAAATATAAAAGATAATAACGAGTTGGTAGTAGATAAGATGACTATTAATAAAATGTTTAGTAATTATGATTCTTTTAAGATGATAGGTATTGATAATTATGAAAGTTTACTTAATAGAACAGTAAATATTAAACATTTGGGTAATTTTACTATAGTAGGTATAACTGATATGGGTAGCCCTTCAATATATACAGTAGAGAACTTACTTATAGATATTTTGACATATAAAGAAACAAATGATTATGTTTATGATTATGATGTAGATTATGATGAGGGTAATACTTTTATTAATTATGAATTGTATAAAGATAAAATAGTTTTAAAGAAGGGAAAACTTCCTAAAAATGATTATGAAGTATTAGTAAATATAAATAATAAAGATTCTATGCCACTTAATAAGGAAATTAGTACTAAAATTAATAATAAAAAATTAAAGGTAGTAGGTTATTATGATAGCATAGATAATTATTCTTATTACTTTGTTAATGATAATATGATTAAGTATAATTTAATTAGTAATAGTAGTGGTATGACTTTATATTTGAAAGATAATGATATAGAAGAGTTTAAGAAATTAAATTTAAATATTTATAACACTTATGAAAATTCTATGAACTCTTATAGAAAGAGTGTTAAGGATTCTAATAATAGTACTTTAATAGTATCAGGTATTATGTTGTTAATATCTTTAATTGAAATGTTTTTAATGAGTAGGTCATCATTTTTATCTAGGATAAAGGAAATAGGTATATATCGTGCGATAGGCGTTAAGACTTTAGATATTTATAAAATGTTCTATGGAGAGATATTTGCTATTACTTCTATTGCATCTTTACCTGGTGTGTTATTTATGGCTTATATATTAAAGAATATAAGTACTGTTAAATATTTAGATAGTTTATTTGTTATTAGTCCTTTGGTGATTTGTTTAACTATTATATTCGTATATTTATTTAACTTTATAATAGGGTTAATACCAGTATTTAATGTTATTAGAAAGAAACCGTCAAAAATATTAAGTAGAAATGATTTAGATTAGAAAGCAAAAAAATGCTTTCTTTTTTGATAAATTGAGAATATTATCATAAATTATTATAGGTGATGTTATGAAATATAAAGTTGTTATAGATGCAAGTCGTGGAGGAAGTGATGTTGGTACGACAGGGAATGGACTTTATGAAAAAGATTATAATTTGCTTATTTCAAAATATATTGGAGATAGGTTAGATGAGCTAGATGTTCCTAATATTTTAACTAGAACAGATGATAGTTTTATTTCTTTGGATGATAGGATTAGAATAATTAATGATACATATGGAGATGAAAATGATGTAATAGTAATTTCTAATAATTTATCTAGTGAAAATACTCCTGGGGTGGAAATTATATATGCATTGAGAAATAATAGTTCGCTTTCTTATTTAATAAGTAATGCACTTTCTTCATTTGGATTTACTGTTAATAAGTATTATCAATTAAGAGATGAAAATGATACTATGCTTGATAGAGAATATTTGATTAGAGAGACAGGAAATAATCAGACAATAGAGATTTTTTATGGTTCTTTAGCCAATTATGATGATGCCATGGAAATAAAGAATAATTGGGAAAATTATGCTGAAGCAGTGGTTAAGGGGCTTACTGATTATTTGAATGTTAATTATGTACCAAAAAGTGATGAAGATTTTTATGTTGTAAAAAAAGGAGATTCTTTATATAGCATTGCAAAGAAGTATGGCACTACAGTTAATGAACTTAAAAGTTTGAATAATTTAAGTAGTAATAATCTTTCTATAGGACAAGTTTTGAGGGTTCCAAAATCATCTTCTTCAAATCAAGAAAATGTAAGTGGAAATACTTATGTTGTGAAGAAGGGGGATACTTTGTATAGTATTGCAAAAAAATATGGTTTAACAGTTAATGAATTAAAGAAACTTAATAATTTAAGCAGTAATACTTTAAATATAGGTGATGTTTTAAATGTGGGAGGTTCTTATAATACATATACAGTAGTAAAAGGAGATTCATTATATAAGATTGCTAAATTATATGGGATAAGTGTAAATGAACTTAAAAGTTTAAATAAATTAAGTGGTGATAGTCTTTTTATAGGACAAGTTTTGAAGGTTCCAAGTGTCAGTGGTGTTTATAAGACATATACAGTGGTAAAGGGAGATTCTTTATATAGTATTGCAAAGAAGTATGGCACTACTATTAATGAACTTAAAAGTTTAAATAATTTAGGTAGTAATAATCTTTCTATAGGACAGGTGTTAAAAATTCCAAATTAGACAAATTTTTTTAAATTTTTAATGTATATTTAATGTATAATGTTTATAGTAATATCTGAAAGGAGATAATTTATGAAAAGAAAAACGAAGAATATAATAATGATTTTTGCTTTGATTTTACTATTTGCTTTAAATGGTTTAACTGTTTATCTTGCAACAGAACATTCTACTAATATGTTAAATAGTAATATGCCATCTATGGGGGAAAATAATAGACCACCAGAAATGTCAAGTGGCGATAATAATTTACAAGAAGAAAATGATAATAGAACTCCACCTGAAAAACCAACTGATGATAACTCATCTAGTAATGGGGGGTCAAACGATATTTCAAAGATGCCATCATCACCAAACAATGGTAATGTTAATGAATCTGGGGTATCTAATGGTGTAAATAATAGTAAAGTTGATACTATTTATATAGTTTTATTTGGTATAGAAAGTTTATTTATATCAGGGATATTAATATATTTATTAATGTCTAGTTTTAATAAGAAATCTATTAGAGAGGTTTTTGTAAGTAATGATAAGGTTTTAATTTATGTACTTAGTTTAGTTATTTTAACTTCATTTGTTACTGTTTTAGATACATTTACTTCAAATAAGATTATGAATAGTTCTTCTAAGGAAATTGGTAATAATGGTTCTAATACTACTTATACTGCTTCTTTAGAGATAACTAGTAATCAGAGTATAAGTGATACTAGTTATGAATCTACAACTAAAGATGAGAATGTTATATTAGTAAGTGGTGATGTAACTGCTAGTTTATCTAATGTTACTGTTAATAAGACTGGGGATTCAGATGGTGGTGATAATACTAGTTTTTATGGCACAAATTCTGCTATTACGGGAAAAGATGGTGCTAAGGTAATATTAAAGAATGCTAAAATTACAACAAATGCAACAGGGGCAAATGGAGTATTTAGTTATGGTGGAAGTGCTACTACTAATAATAGTAGTAGTGATGGTACAACAGTAGAAATAAGTGATTCTACTATTACTACAACTAAAGATAATTCTGGTGGTATTATGACTACTGGTGGTGGTATTATGAAGGCTACTAATTTAACTATAAATACTAGTGGTGTTAGTAGTGCTGCTATTAGAACTGACCGTGGGGGTGGAGTTGTGACTGTTTCTAAGGGTACATATACTACAACAGGTCAGGGGTCTCCTAGTATATATTCAACTGCAGATGTTACAGTAAGTGATGCTACTTTAGTATCTAAGGCATCAGAGGGAGTTGTAATAGAAGGAAAAAATTCTGTTACATTAGAAAATGTTATTTTAAATGATACTAATAATAAATTAAATGGTCAGTCTACTACATATAAGAATATTTTCTTATACCAATCTATGAGTGGTGATGCTGAAACTGGTGATGCTACATTTACTTCTAAAAATAGTACTATTACTACTAATAAAGGAGATAGTTTTTATGTAACTAATACTAGTGCTGTTATCAATTTAACAAATAATAAAATAATTAATAATGATTCTACTGGTAATTTCTTAAGAATTCAAAAAGATTCATGGGGTACTAGTGGTTCGAATGGTGGAACTGTAAAACTTAATATGACTAATCAAGATGTAGAGGGTAATATAGTAGTAGATTCTATATCTACTCTTACTATAAATATGAGTAATAGTTCTTATGTGGGTTCTATTAATAAAGATAATACTGCTAAAAGTATTAGTTTAGTGCTTGATAAGAATTCTTCTATTAAGTTAACTGGTGATAGTTATGTTACAAGTTTAAGTAATAAAGATTCTAGTAATAGTAATATAGATTTTAATGGATATAAATTATATGTTAATGGAAAAGCAATAAATTAAAGATAAATTTTGTAAAATAAGGCTTATAGGGGATTATAAGTTTTATTTTTTTGTGAAATAATTCAAATTGTGTTATTGTATAAGTGGTGATATTATGAATAGTAATAGTGCTGTTAAAGTTTTAATTGATATTTTTGTATTTGTATTTATATATTTTGTTCTATAAAAAGTGGAAGAATAAAGGTATGAATGTGTTAATTTCTAATACATTAATGTATATTTATTTCATAGGGGTGATGTATTTTACATTAATGCCTATCATTACTTCTTTTCCTTCTTGGTCCCATTCTTATGTTCTTATGAATTTAAATTTATTTGAGGATTTATTTATGCAACGAGGTGATTATGTACGTCAAATAGTTTTAAATGTGATTATGATGATTCCTTTTGGAGTGCTTTTACCTATATGTAGGAAGGCAAATGGTAAGAATTCTACTTTAATTTATACTGTTTTATGTACGCTTTTTTTTAGTTTAAGTATTGAAATAGTGCAACCTTTTATACATAGTTATAGTAGTTCAGATATTACTGATGTTGTTACTAATACTTTTGGTGGTTTTCTTGGTTATATTTGTTATAATCTTTTTAAGAGTCCTATAGATAAAATTTTTAGAATTTAGTTTAACTCTTCTTTAATTAGAAGAGTTTTTAGTTTTATTAAATAGTCATTGTATATTTTTCTTCATACAATATTTTAGAGGTGAAATGTATGAATGAAAAGATAAAATATATTATGGAAACTCAAAAAATTAGAAATAAATTATATAAAGTGGGAGCATATCCTATGGTGGGCCCAAGAGGTCCAAAGGGTGAGCCTGGAAGTGGACTTCAGTTACTTGGTAATTATAATAGTTATGAGGAATTAATCAAGGAACATCCTACTGGGAATATAGGAGATTGTTATTTAATAAATGGTGTTTTATATGTTTGGGATGCTACTAATAGTGTTTGGATGAAAACAAGTAGTATAGAAGGTCCTAAAGGTCCTAAGGGTGAAAAAGGTGAAAAAGGAGATCAAGGTGAGAAAGGCGAGCAAGGTGTACCTGGTCCAAAAGGGGATAAAGGCGAGAAGGGAGAACAAGGTGAAAAGGGCAAACAAGGCGAGAAAGGCGAGCAAGGTGAAAAAGGAGATCAAGGTGAAAAGGGTGAACAAGGTGAAAAAGGAGATCAAGGTGAAAAGGGTGAGCAAGGTGAAAAAGGAACGTTAGGACCAACTTCTTATGATGCAGTTTGTTTTGTAAGTTTTAAGGATTCTACTGGTGCTGGTACGATGACTGTTACTACTACTAGGATTATTCCTGGTGTTTCTGATATTATATCTATTTCTGGTAATCAAATAAAGATTTCAAGGACTAGTGTGTTTGAAATTACTTTGTGTGGTAGAATATCTGGTGTTACTAATAATACAGGTGGTAAGTTTTATTTATATAATACCACTACTAGTGAAAAAATAAGTGATATGGAATTTGTTCTTGATAAAGGTAGTACTAGTGATATGAATTTTTCTGAAGTTAATTTTGCAGATATTTATACAGGTGGTAATCTTGAAGTTAGAACTGAAATTATAGGTGATGGTACTGATAATATTTCTTTTTCAATGATTAATGTTATTCTTAAGAGTTATAAGTTATAAATATAGAAATACTAATCTTTGGGGTTGGTATTTTTGGGACTTATTTATAGAATTTTAAAGATGTAACTAGAGAATTCAATACTTTACTATAGGGTTAAAGCAAACTATCAAAATTATTGATAGTTTTTTAATTTATACATATTATTTATTGGGGAGAATTTTATGAAAATTATTAATGATAGTACAGTGGTTGTTTCTTCTAGTGTAGAACTTAAAGATGTATTGGAAAGGGATAACGGATATTCTTATGTTTATTTTGATAATGATATAACTTTACAAAGTGGTATTAAAATATCTAGTGCTAAGGTAAATGTTGTTATTGATGGTACTTATGAAGGAGTTAGATATACATTTACTGATTATGAAAGTCTTTCTAGTGGTGATACTATTTCAGTTAGTTCCCCTTTGACTTTAAAAGTTGTGGTTTGTAACATGGAGATAGTTGGATATAATTATTATGGCGTTGTTTATGTTCCTGATAGTTCTTCTTATAAAAATACTATAATTGAATATAATAATATTCTTTATGAAGGCCCTCAAATATCTTTTCATCCAACAGGCCTTACAAGATTTATAGATTGTGATATTACTATTTCTGATGGAGCATTAGTTACAGGTAATGAAGTTGCTGAGTGTAATAAAATTGAAATAGGTGGTGCGACGATTTTATCTTATGGAGCAATGACATAGGTCATTTGCGAAAAAATAGAAACAAGTAATTGTTTAAATCAATCTATTAATAGTATAACATGTATAATGTTAAACATAAAGATTTCAAAGTTAAATTAAACAATAAAAATCAAGGCTTATATGAACTGAATTATTCATTAGACCTTGATTTTTTTACATTAGTTTTTATAATTTTTATTTTTTCTTAGCATCTACAACTATTGTCTTAGTGCATTTTTTATTTTCCAATGTCCATCCGTTTTCACAGCTAAATACTTTTTTCATTTTTAATTCACACATACCACTTGAGTTTAATGTTCCTGAAGGACAATATTTAACAATTTTTGCTGGATATTTTGCGTAATAACAATAGCCATTATAATATACTCTACCATGACCATGACTTGAACAATCAGTTGAATCTGATACAGCATAATCTTTAATATAATAACACTTTCCTGTATCTTCATCTAATACAGCACTGCTTCCTTTGTAATATCCATTTCCTTGATCTTCACAAACATATTTATACTCCACATCTATTTCAGTTGTACAATAATCATAATTCCATGCTCCTGCACTATACCCTTGTGGACATCTACCAGTTGCATTTTTAGTTTCAGTTTTAGTACATTTAGTTCCGTTTAAAACATAGCCACTTTCACAATAATAAGATACTGTATTTTTATTATCTGTTTGTGTTTTTTCTTTAGTTGTAGTTGTATTTTTATTATCTGTTTGTGTTTTTTCTTTAGTTGTATTTTTATTTTCTTCTATTTTTTTCCATTTTGCATATAGAGTTGTATCTTCACTTAATAGAGCACCGTTATAAATTGGTGTTCCATTTTTATCTTCCCATCCGATAAACTTATAACCTGATTTACTTGGCTCAGTTGGAAGTTTTAATTTAACATTTTCATAAATAACAATGTCTTTAACCTCACTTCCTCCTTTTGAATCAAATTTAATAGTAAATGTTTTTACATCATCATTAAAAATTGCTTTTAATTTAACATTTTTATTAATTTTAGTTTTAAAATCAAATGGTTTTTCTGCTAAAATGTCTTTTCCATCTTTAACATCAACAATTTCATACCAATCAACAAATGATTCTCCTAAATCTTCCTTACCTTTAATATTACTTGGATTTATTATTTTATTATGTTTAACATATACTACCTGAGCATCTGAACCATTATCTAGATAAAAACTTACCTCATACTTACGATTCAAAAAAAACACTAAAAAAATAATTATTGCAAGTAATATAAAACCTCCTATTATTTCAAAAATAATCCTTCTTTTTTTGTCATTTTTAGACATAATCGTTCCTCCTTAAATACATTATACTATAAAATTATTTATTTTAAAACATTTTTTTAATTAAATTATAATTGATAGTTTTTTTGTATTTAAATCTCTGTAGTAAACAAATCCGCGCCCATTGAATAAAAGATATGTAATTTCTCTATATAGCCTATATTAGTAGGTTTTAACTTTAATAAACCTACCATTAATGAAAATAGGTTTAGTACTATTAAGCATACAAGCTCATTCAACTTTTCTTTTAAGCTCATAACTTATTTTAATTTCTTGTTTGATTATTTTTATCATAATATCATCAACACCTTTCTTAAACGACAAAAAATCAATCATTTCTGATTGATTTAATCATTAACATCGCTTTGGTTCGACGATTTTTGCTTCTGGAGCGGTTTAAATACATCTTACGAACTCGCTTTCTTTCTATATATGATTATACATCATTTTTTCTTAAATGACAAATTTTAATAATTAACCTTTTAATAATATTTCAATAATTAAAATCTATTTTCATGTTATAATTATACATAGAACTGAAAGACAAATAGTTAAAGGAGGCCATTATGAAAAAGAATATATTTAAAATTGTTTTAATGATTTTAGGAATAGGAATTTTAGATTATGGAATTATTACTGAAATTGATGGTATAGGAAGATTTGCCATGATTTTATTTGGAACTTTATTTTCTATTATTGCTTGTTTAATTTCGTTTGATAAGAAAGAAAAATAGTAATTTGTGGAGTTGATAAAATATGGATAAGTATTTAGAAATAAAAAAATTATTTGAATCCAAAGAAGATAAAGAGAATGCTATAGCTATGTCAAAGTATATGAGAAATATGTTTGATTTTTATGGACTCTCTACTCCTAAAAGGAAAGAAATATATAATGATTTTATTAAATCTGAAAAGAAATCTAAAAAAATAGATTGGACTTTTTTAGATAAGTGTTATGAAGATCCTCATAGAGAGTTCCAATATCTTGTTTCAGATTATTTATTAGCAACGAAAGAGTATGTAACTTTTGAAGATATTTCAAAAATAAGAAATTATATAATTCAAAAATCATGGTGGGATACAATAGACTTTTTATGTAAAGTCATTGGTGATGTAGAACTACGAGATCCAAGAGTAAAAAAATTAATGCTTAAATGGTCTAATGATGAGAATATTTGGATTAAAAGAAGTGCAATAGAACATCAATTAAATTTAAAAGATAAAACAGATTGTGAACTGTTAGAAAAAATAATAGTTAATTGTTTTGGAACAGATGAATTTTTTATCAATAAAGCAATCGGATGGGCTTTAAGAGAATATTCAAAAACTAATCCTAAATGGGTAAGAGATTTTATTGATAAGTATAACGATAAAATGAATAATTTAAGTATAAAAGAAGCAAGTAAATATATTTAATTAACAATACAAATTACAATTTATGGAGTTGATAATAAATGAATAAAGAAATATTATTATCTAATATAGGTAAAATTCATACTACCAAAATGGGTATTGATAGAATTAAGAGAAATCTTAAATTAGATACTAATGATGTAGTTAATTATTGTAAAAATAAAGTATTAGATAAAGATTGTAATATATATAAACAAGGCAAGAACTGGTATTGTGAAATTGATAATATAAAGATAACTATTAACTCATATAGTTATACAATTATTACAGCACATACTATTAAATAAATTAGAATTTAATAATTTAAAAAATTTCATTAAAAATTATTGACTCTCCCCTTAGAGTAGGTTGTATAAATAATTTGAGAAGGCAAGATATGTATAAAATAGGAGATTTTTCTAAAATGTCTAAAACCACCATAAAGGCATTAAGATACTATGAAAAAGAAGGATTATTAAAACCTGCTTTTATAGACCAAGATACGAGTTATAGGTATTATGAAAGTAGTCAGTTAGTTGATATTTCAAAGATAATATCCTTAAGGCAAATAGGATTATCAATTAAAGACATTAAAAAGGTTTTAGATGGACAAGATATGTCGTTAATTCTTAATAAAAGAAAAAATGAAATTGAGAAAAATATTGCTAATTTTAATATTGAGCTTTCTAAAATAAATTATTTATTGGAGGAAAACAATATGAAAAATGAGATTTTTATCAAAGACATTCCAGGTTACATTATTTATTATCGTGATGGAATGATAGAGAATTTTAGTAAAATTACAGAATTTGTTTTACAATCAGGAACAGAATGTGCAAAAGCAAATCCAAATTTAAAGTGCATAACTCCAGATTATTGCTATATTAGTTATTTAGATGGAGAATACAAAGAAAAAGATATTAAGATTAGATATGCACAAGCAGTAGAAAAATTAGGAAATGAAACTGATAGTGTTAAATTTATGAAATCAAATCCTATTACAGCAGTATGTATTTATCATAAAGGAGCTTATAATAATTTAAGAGATTCTTATAATATTATTTTAAAGTACATTGAAGATAATGAATATGAGATAATAGATAATGCGAGAGAATGTTATATTGATGGATGTTGGAATAAAGAAAATGAAGAAGATTATTTAACAGAGATTCAATTTCCTGTTAAGAAAAGATAAATACAAATTACAATTTATTAGTGAGATTAGTTTTAAATAAACTAGTCTTTTTTTATGAAAGAAAAAGCAATTGCAAATGTCATAGTCATGAATTTATTATGCATATTTCTATATTAACATAAAACAAAATTCTTTATATAACAAAAAAGCTAACTATTTCTAGTTAGCATCTATTACTCTCAGAAGTTAATTTCCGAGTTTCCTATCAATCTGGAGCAAATGACGGGAATCGAACCCGCATCCTAGCCTTGGCAAGGCCATGTTCTAACCATTGAACCACATCTGCAAAAATTAATATAATGCTATTATATAATGTTTAATTATAAAAATCAACATATATTAATTATTTTTTTATTTTTTTGTATTTATAATTTCTTTTTTAATTGATTTTGGGATTTGATTACTTATTTTTTTCTTAAAATCAGAGTAGTTAATTAGAATACTGGGATAGGAGTTTTTTAAACGTTTATATAAATATGAATTATTATTTATCCATTTTAATACTTCTTTTCTTATATATTCGGTTGAATCTCCAGTAGTTTTTATTTTATTTTTAATTTTAAGTGTTACTATTAATGATATTGTATAATCTATGACAAATATAACAAATATGATAAAAGCAATTGTATTTAGTAAGTTTATTGGTATTAAATCAACTAAGTATACTATTGTTGGGTTTAAGATATAATATACAAAGCATCCCAGTATTCCGAATGGTATCATTGTTTCTAAGCATATTCTTCCATTTAAATTAAATTTTTTACTTGAATAGTCCCACCACTTTGCATCAAATAGTTTTTCCATGAAATATGATGTTAAGTATTCTAGAACAGAACATATTAAAATAGATTTTAAAAATACACTTAATATGTCGTTTGTATTATTTCCAATTAAATGTAGTATTCCCAAAACACCAAATCCGTATATAGTGCAAAGTGGTCCAATTATAAAGCCTCTGTTGATAAATCTTTTATATTCTATAAATTTATCTGTTACTTCAATACACCATCCTAGGAAGGAATAGATAATAAAGTATAAAAAGTATTTTGATATCATTTAAATCACCATTTCTTTCCATTTAATTATATTTAATTTTTAGTCTATTAATTCAGAATCTTGAAATAAAATAATATTTTTAAGGTTTTTATTTATTTCGTATAAGACATCGTTGTCATCGTCTACTACAATTATTTTTTTATTAGTTTTTACTTCTTCTAGGAAGTTTTTCTTTAATATTTTTGCAAGGTTATTAGAATATTTTTCTCTTGATAGTATATGTCTATGTTCTTTTTTGAAAAATGGGGCATAGCAATCTAACCAGTTGTTTTTTTCTTGTTCTTGTTTATTTAGTTTACATATTGATAGTATGTGTAATTCTATATTTTTATTTTTTGATAGAGTTTTAAAGATATTTATGTTATTATATAATGGTCTTTTGTTTTCGAAGTCAAAAGGTTTATTAATTTCATATGAAGCAATTACACCATCCATGTCTACAAACATGATGATTTCTTCTTCTTTTGCTATGTTATTTATTATTTTTAAGAAATGCATATTTACCTCCGTACTATTTAATAATAACATAAACTTATTTAAATTCAAATATTTTTTATGTTTCATATGATAAAAAAATTGTATAATTATGTTGGGAAGTGATAAGATGAAGATAATTACGAAACCATGTAGTTTTGAAGAAATTAAAAATACTATAGATATAGTAGATGCTTATATTATTGGTATTAAAGATATGAGTGTTAATGAAAATATGTATGTTACTTTGGAAGAATTAAGGGAAATATCTTTATATTTAGAAGATAATAATAAAGAGTTATTTGTTTCTGTTAATAAGAATATGCATAATAAAGATATTGATGTTTTAAAAGATATAATGGTTTATTTAAATAATCTTAATGTTAAGGGAGTTTTGTATTATGATGTTGCGGTTTTGAGTTTGAGTAAAAAGCTTAATATTAATTATGATTTAGTGTGGGCTTGTGAACATTACACTACTAATTATGATACAATTAATTATTGGAATAGTTTTGGCGTTAATTATGTTCTTATTTCAGGAGAGATTACTCTTACGGAAATTAATGAAATTAGTAATAATACGAAAGCTAAACTTATTGTACCTATGTTTGGTTATTTACCTATGTATGTTTCTAAAAGACATGGTGTTAAAAATTATTTAGAGTATTTTAATTTGGAAGATAATTCTTTAGTTAATTATCTTGGTAAGGAAGGTAATTTTTATCCTATTATAGATAATAATGTGGGGACAATGGTTTATTCTTGTAATATTTTAAATGGTATAAAGGAAGTTAATCTTTTAAGTAATGTTGATTATATTTTATTAAATGGTTTTGATATTGATATGAAAGATTTTATAAGAGTAATTAATATGTATAGAAGTGTAAATAGTTCTAATGAGAAGGAATATGATAATGAAATATGTAAAATGTTTTCAAATGTTGATACTGGTTTTTTACATAGAGAAACGATAAGTAAGGTGAAGAAAAATGGATAAAGAAAGAGTGGAGTTATTAGCACCTGCTGGTGATTTGAATAGGCTTAAGATAGCACTTCATTATGGTGCTGATGCTGTTTATATTGGCGGGCCTTTACTTAATTTGAGGGCAAATGCAGTTAATTTTACATTTGAAGATATTTTGGAGGGTGTAAAGTTTGCACATAATTTGGGTAAGAAAGTATATGTAACTGTTAATATAGTTTTACATAATAAGGATGCTTTGGAGGTTTTATCTTATGTTAAGAAGTTGGATGAACTTAATGTAGATGGTATCATAGTTAGTGACCCAGCAGTTATTAAGATAGCAAAAGAAAATACGAAATTAAATATTATTTTATCTACTCAGCAATCTTTACTTAATTATGAAGCTTTGTCTTTTTATGAAAAAGAGGGAATTAAAAGAGTGGTACTTGGTAGGGAATGTACTAGAGATGAAATTAAGGAAATAATAGATAAGTTAAATATTGAAGTAGAGTGTTTTATACATGGTGCGATGTGTGCTTGTTATAGTGGTAGATGTGTGATGAGCAATTTTTTGACTAATAGAGATGCTAATAGGGGTGGATGTAGTCAAATTTGTAGATGGAATTTTGATTTATATGATGAGAATAAGAATATAATAAAGGGTGAAAAGGATTTTACTTTTTGTTCTAAGGATTTATGTATGATAAAGTATATACCTGATATGATAGATATAGGAATTAAGTCATTTAAGATAGAGGGTAGAATGCGTTCTTCTTATTATATTGCTACTGTGGTATCTATTTATCGTAAAGTTATAGATGAATATTATCGTGATAAAGATAATTATAAACTTAATGATGAATATGTTAAAGTATTAGATAGATGTGCTAATAGGGATAGTGTAGTACAGTTTTATAATGGTGTTTATGATAGTACTTGTAGTTATTATAATAATAGGGTCGAAGTATCTAATCAAGATTATTTAGGAATAGTATTGGGTTATGATAAAGAAAATAAGTTTGTTATATTGGAACAAAGAAATAATTTTAAGGTTTTGGATGAAGTAGTAATTTTTGGGCCTAATCATGAAGATATTTGTTTTAGAATAGAGAAAATGTATAATAATGATAATGATGTAATTACTTCTGCTCCACATCCTAGGGAAGTTATTAAGATTTATTTGGATAAAGAAGTAGAAAAAGATGATATGATGAGAGTTAGTTTTAAGTAAAAGAGTAAAGTGCTTTTACTTTTTTGTATAAAAAACTTTATTAATTTTTATTTATGTGGTAAAATCTATTATAGTAGGTGGTAATATGGATACTAAAACTTTATATTTAGTTTCATTTATTATACTAGGCGTTATTTTACTAGTTTTATTTGTTGTGTTTTTTAGAAAATTTCGTATTAAGAAATTAAAAAATCATGTTTTAGAGTTAGAAAGACAACGTAATTTAATAGTATCTACTCCAATATTAAGTGAACTTTCTAAGGTAGAAGTATTACTTAAAAATCAAAAGCTTGAGAATAAGTATGATGATTGGGTAAAAAGATATGATTATATTAAAAATGATAAGTTTAAAATTATTACTGATATGTTACTTGATATAGATAATTCTATTGAGGATAAGGATTATAAGTTAGCTAAGGAGAAAATAGTTAATTTGGAGATGGAGTTATATAAACTTCGTGTTACTACTGATAATTTACTTGATGAGATTAGAGAAATTACTATGAGTGAAGAGAGAAATCGTTCTATTATGACTAAGTTAAAGGCTAGATTTAGGGAGTTGGAGCGTACTTTAAATAGTAATGTTTCTTCGTATGGTAATACTTATAAGTATATTGAGTTACAATTAGAGAATATAGAGAAGAAGTTTCAAGATTTTGAAGATATAATGGCTAATAATGAATATGAAGAGGTTGTTAAATTAGTTAAAGTTCTTGATGAGATGATAGCGCATATAAGTGTTGTTGTGGAAGAGATGCCTGATTTGATACTTCTTACTTCGAAAATATTACCTGCTCGTATTAAGGAAGTGAATGATACTTATAATAAACTTCTTGGTAAGGGGTATCCACTTGATTATTTAAGAGTTGAATATAATATTGAACAAATAGAGAAGAAAATTAAGGAAATTAATGATAAAATTAAAATATTAAATCTAGAAGATTGTATGTTTGAACTTAAGACTTTTCTTGATTATTTGGATAATTTATTGAATGATTTTGATGTTGAAAAGAGAAGTAAAAGGGAGTTTGATACTTTAGCTAATACATTTAAGAATAGATTAGTTAAGGTAAATAAAATAGTAACCGATATCTATAATCAATTGGATGACATTAAGAGTATGTATAATTTAACTAATGATGATTTAAATGATTTGGATTCTGTTAATAAGCAAGTTTATAATGCTAATAGAGAATATAATGAAATTATTAATAGTTTAAAGGAGAAGAAAGATCCTTACTCTATATTAAAGGAAAAAGTTAAGGATTTATCTAGTAGGTTTGATAAAATAGAAGAAGATTTGAATTTGTGTTTGAAATCTTTGGGAAGTATGCATGATGATGAGCTTCGTGCTAGGGAACAATTGGATGAAATTACAGAACTTTTGAAGAATTGTCGTGTTAAAATTAGAAGAAATCCACTTCCTATAATTTCTAATAATTATTTTGTTGAACTTTCTGAAGCTAATGACGCTATATATGAAATTATTAAGGAACTTAATAAAACTCCAATTACTATTAAGACTTTAAATATTAGAGTTGATACTGCTCGTGATTTATCACTTAAGTTATTCAATACTACAAATGAGATGATAAAAACTGCTAAGTTGTCTGAAATGACTATAACATATGGTAATAGGTATAAAGCTTTGGATAGTGAACTTGAAAATGGTTTGGATGTTGCTACTCAGTTATTTTTTAAGGGTAATTATAAGAAGTCTTTGGAGACTGCAATAGCATCTATTAATATAGTTGAGCCTAATATTTATGAGAAGATGCTTAATTTATATAAGAATGATAAGAAGGAGTAATTTCTTCTTTTTAATTGATTAAATTTTTTATTTATTTTATAATGTTTTTGGAGGAAGATTATGGTTTTTAGTAGTTCAATATTTTTATTTGGTTTTTTGCCAATATTGTTTATAATATATTTTATTAGTCCTAAGAAATTAAAGAATTATGTTCTTTTAGTATTTAGTTTAATTTTTTATTTTTTTGGTGGTCCTAGTTATATATTAATTATTTTAGGGGTAGTATTAATTGATTATTTGTTTGCTATATTTATTGATAGGTTTAATAATAGGAAATTGTTTTTGATATTAGCTATTATTAGTAATATAGGGATATTATTTTATTATAAATATTTTAATTTTGTTATAGATAATATTAATGCTGTTTTTGATATTAATGTTAGTGTTAATAAGATAGTTCTTCCTATTGGAATATCATTTTTTATATTTCAGGCTTTGAGTTATGTAATTGATGTATATAGGGGTGAAGTTAAGGTACAGAAAAATCCTTTTTTGCTTCTTTTGTATGTGTCTTTTTTTCCTCAGTTAGTTGCTGGTCCGATAGTAAGATATCAAACTATTGAGGAAGAAATTACTTCTAGGAAGGTTGATTTAGATGATTTTGCTTATGGTATAGAAAGGTTTATTTTGGGTTTTGCTAAGAAGATGATTATTGCTAATCAACTTGGTAAACTTGCTGATATAGTTTATGGGCTTGATGAGTTAAGTACTCCAGTTGTATTTTTAGGAGTAGTTTCTTATATGTTACAAATATATTTTGATTTTAGTGCATATTCAGATATGGCAATTGGACTTGGTAGAGTTTTTGGGTTTCATTTTTTAGAAAATTTTGATTATCCATATATTTCTAAGTCTATAACTTCTTTTTGGAGAAGGTGGCATATATCGTTATCTACATGGTTTAGAGATTATATTTATATACCTCTTGGTGGTAATAGGAAAGGTGTTTTGAGGCAAATATTAAATTTATTTATTGTTTGGACTCTTACTGGTTTTTGGCATGGTGCTTCATGGAATTTTGTGTTGTGGGGTTTGTATTATTTTGTTTTTTTAATGTTAGAGAAGTTTATATTTAAAAAGTATTTGAAGAACATACCTAATTTTTTTAAGCATATTTATACTTTGATTGTTGTACTTGTTGGATGGATATTGTTTAGGTCTGATAATTTAAGTGTGTGTTTTAGAATGATAAAGTATTTATTTAGTTTTAATATAACTAGTATAGGACTTTCAGAAGCACGTATTTATTTGGAAACATATTATGTTTATTTTATACTTGGTATTTTATTTTCTATTCCTGTTTATCCTTATTTAATAAAGAAGATAGATGGTATTAAGAATAAGAATATTAAGTTTATTTTAGAAGTTATGCATTATGGGTTTTTAATTGTTATATTTATTATATCTATTATGTTTTTAGCTAAATCTAGTTATAATCCATTTATATATTTTAGGTTTTAGGAGGTGTATATGAAAAAGATTAAAGTTTTGTTTTGTTTATTATTTTTGTTTATTATATTTTTCTTTTTCTTTACTACAATTAGAAATAATAATAAGATTAGTACTTTAGAGGGTAGGAGTCTTACTACTTTTCCTAAGTTTAGTATGAGTAGATTGTCTGATAAGGGGTATTATGATGAACTTACGATGGCTTTTAATGACCAGTTGGAATTTCGTAATTATTTAGTTAAGGGGTATTATTTGTTTCAATTTCAAAGATATAATGGTGATGTTGTAATAGGTAATAATAATCAATTGTATGCTTCTTATGAAAGTGCTGGTAAGAAATATTATGAAGAATTAAAGGATGATGTTTTACTTATAAATGAAGTAGCAGATGAGGTTACTTTTAATGGGGCGAAGTTTATATTTTTGCCTATTCCTAGGAAAGATGCAGTTATGACTAGTGATTTGCCAAGTTCATATATTAGTAGTAAGTCTATATATGAAAATAGTATTAAAATTGTTAAGGATAATATGAATGATAATGTTTATTTGATAGATGGTTTAGAGGTATTAAGTACTGTTTCAAATCCTTATTATTCTAATGACCATCATATTACTCCTAGAGGGGCTTTTGCTTTATATAGAAAGATTATTGATGATGTTAATATAGATGGTGTTTCTGTTAGTTATTATGGTATTGATAATTATAATGTGGAAAAGAGGATAATTAATGGTTCTTTTAGTAGACAGCTTGGTCAGAGTACAAAGTCTATTAATGAGGAACTTGTTCTTGTTCCTAAGTATAATATAGATTATGTTAGATATGAGGATGATAAGGTAAGTAAAAAGAAAGTTTTTGGTAGTGGTAATACGTATGCTTTAGCATATATGGATGGTGATAATGCTTTAACTGTTATTAATTCTAATAGAGAGAATTTGCCAAGTATTATGTATGTTGGTTCATCTTATACAAATATTTTGGAGGCTATATCTATAGTTAGTTTTGATAAGATGGTTTCTATTGATTATAGACATAATAAGAGTGGAAAGAGTATAAGTGATTATGTTAAGGAATATGATATAGATTATGTTGTATTTATGCCTTCGCAGTCTACTAGTGCATTTCCTATTAATAAGATTAAGGAGCATTTGGGTAAATAAAAAATTCGATTTCTCGAATTTTTTTATTCATTGTTTTCTTCAGTATTTGTTTCTTCACTTGGAGTAGTAGGTGTTTCTTCACTTGGAGTAGTAGGTGTTTCTGGCTCGCTAGGTGTTGGAGTAGGAGTAACAATTGTTTCTACTTTTGCTACTTCAATAGTTACAGTTCCGTTTATTAAATCAATTCTTTTGTTTGCTGGGAAACTTTGACTTAATACTATTCCATTTTTAGCGCTTCCATCAGTAATTGTTTTGTATTCTACTTTGTATGATACTCCGTTACTTTTTAGCCAATTTACAGCACTGCTTTCTGTTTTTCCTACTAAGTTTATAAGTAAGTTATAAGTTGCAGTTGCGCTTAGGTTATCTTGTCCAATTATTTTTGATTGATATTCTTCTTCTATATTAAAGTTCATTAGTTTGTCCATATCTGTTTTGCTTTGTCCAAGATTTTTTTTCATGGCATCTACTATTTGATTTAGACTACTTTTATTTGGAATGAAGTTATATAATACTAATTTTATTGATTCATCATATATCATTTGACTTGCTCCTGATAAGTATAGTTGTTGCATACTTATTAGGTTACTTGATTTTGAACTTGTTAATATGATGTTTTTAAATATTTCATAGAATGATAGCATTTGTTTTGTTGTGAAGTTAGTATCCATATTTTTACTTACTGCATCTAATATTTCTAAGGCTTGTCCAGCACTTCTAATTTCTTTTGCTTTGTTTAGTATTCCTTTTACTACTTCTTGTTGATTTAATCCTCTTTGGAAATCTCCGGTTGCTAGTGTTTTTCTATGTCTTGCAAGTGCTAGGGCTTGTTTACCATTTATGGTTTGTGTTCCTTTTTTAAGACATATAAGGTTTTCTTGTTTTGTTGACCTATTTTCATCTGATTCACAGAAGTCTTTTGGAACATCTACTTCGATGCCTCCCATAGCATCTACTAGTTTTATAACTCCTTTGAAGTTTATTTTTACATAGTAATCAATATTTATTCCTGTAAAGTTTTCTATTGTTTTAATCATACAGCTTTCTCCTTGCCAAGCTGCATGGGTTATTTTATTTTGTTTACCATTAAATCCTGCACATGGTATTGAAACGTATGTGTCTCTTGGAATGCTTAAGATTGTTGCATTTAGTGTTTTTGGATTAAATGTTACAAGCATTAGAGCATCTCCATTACCTGTTGCATTTTTATTTAATGTTTCTGATGGGGAATCTATTCCCATAACTAGTAGAGTAAATGGTTTATCTATTTTATCACTAGTATTAAAGTTTGTAATATCATCTCCAGTATTTTTTGCTATTTCATTTTTGCTATAGGTTTTGCTTTTTTTATAAATTATTTTTGTATCATTTTCTATATTTTCATATTCTTTAATTGATTTAAACATACTAGGGTAATTGCTTGAAATTATAATTGCATCTAGTTTTTTGTCATATAATTCTTTTATTAATTCTGTAAAAGTTTCACATTCAACAATTGTATTTTTATCTTCTAAATTTTTTTCTTTTATTATTTCTTTTCCTAAGATATATCCATCTATTGAACTTGTGTCTCCGATAATACCTATTTTTAAATCTTTTAAATTAGCATCAGTATATTTTGAATTTTTTAAGGTTACGATGGCGCTTGTGTATGTAATTTTGTCTTTATTCATATTGTCTAGTGATGAATAAGTTTTATATACGAAATAACCTAAATAACCTTGTGCTCCAATTAATATGGAGCTTATTATAATAAATATTATGTATTTTGCTAGTGTGTTTTTCTTTATTAATTTTCTTAAGACTATAATAAATACTATATTTACTACTAGTGTTAGTATCATAACAAAGTATCTTATTTCTGTTTCTATTCCACTTATTAAATAAATGGAATAGATTAGAAATGCCATTGCTAATATTATTAGTGTTATGAAAATACTTGATGTGATTTTTATTTCTTTTTTTACTTTTTTATTATCTTTCTTATCTTTCATATCATTCATCCTTTATTAGTTAATTGTTACATTTTTTGTAAATGCTTTTGATTCATCTTTGTAGGTTGCTGTATATGTTATTTGATATTGTCCTATTTTTGATGTGTCAATACTGTAGACTGTTTTGTTGTTAGTGATGTCTGTTATTGTTTTGGTTATTGCAACGTTATCTGTAACATCTATATTATTTTCAGTAACTGTGATTGGGTTTTTATTTTCTGTGTATGTATCACCAATATTTAATATTACTTGTGATTGCTCATTAAAGGTGAATTCTATGTTCGAATTTAGTGTGAATGTGCTTCCTGAACTTTTGTTTGTTTTTAGTTTTTCATAAGATGTTTTTATTGTATATGTTCCATATGGATTTGTAGTAGAGTAGTTATAATAGTTATTTGTTGTAAATCCTAATTCAGTTCCATTAAAGTAGACAAAGTATCCTAATTCACCATTTTTTTCTTTATCGCTATCGCTTGGATATGAAACAGAGTTCCATGTGATTTTAACGTTTCCATCACTATAGTTAACGTTTAATCCTGTTACATTGTCTAATGATTTGTATCTGCTTGATTGTTCTGTTGGTTCAGTACCTCGTTTAAATAATTCGGTAATAATCATATTTGATGGAGTATTAGAACTTGGTAGTAACTCAGTTTCTTTTTCTATTTTTACAGCGACTACACTTGATGGTTTTTTAAATGTTGTTCCATTGTTATCAAATACTGCTTTTGCTAATGCTCTATATAGTGCATTTCTATGACTTACCATTTTTGATTGAATAATGTATTGACCTTCGACATTTTCGTTATATCCTGTCCACATAGCCATTGATATATTTGTTGTGTAACCTGCTATCCAACCATCTGGTGCGGCAGTAGAAGGATAGTTATATAGTTTTGCTGTTTTTGTATCATAGTTAGTTGAGCCAGTTTTAAGTGCGACTTGGTCTTTTACAGTGCTATTAACTCCTGTTGAAATTGCTGGTTGTTTTAGAATGTCTGTTATCATGTATGCTGTTGAGTCACTCATTGCTTTTACTTTTTCTGGTTCAAATCCATCAATTGTTTCATTTGATTCTCTTAAAACTATTTTATTAACTGCGTATGGTTCATAGTAGTAGCCTCCATTTGAGAAAGCAGAATAGGCAGCTGCCATACGTAGTGGTGAAGAACCATTAAATGCTCCAAGAGAATGGGCTTCATGGATATATCCATTTGCATCGTATTCTGGTTCAATACCTAAAGTTGTAACAAATTCTTTAATTTGTGAATTTTTAAGAGATTGAAATGCTTCAACAGCTGGGACATTTCTAGAATCTGCTAGGGCATATCTTAAAGTTATTGGTCCTAAATATCTTAAGTCGTAGTTAACAATTTTTTCTTTACTTCCTGTATAATAATGTACTTTATCATCAAATATGTGCCCGGTAGACCAATTTAAATATTCAATACCAGGTCCATAGTCAAATAGTGGTTTAGCGGTTGAACCAATTTGTCTATTTATGTCAGTTGCGTAACTAAATATACGTTCTCCAGTTCTTTTTCTAGCGCCTCCTATGGCTATTATTTTTCCGGTGTTACTTTCTATTGCTACAACACCTGCTTCAATTGTTTTGTTTGGCCATGTGTAATTTTTGCCATCAAATACTTTTCTAACTGCTAATTGTTTTTCAGAATCCATATTAGTATAGATTATCATTGGTGTTACATATGGGTCTAAGTTTGTTCTTTGTTTTATTTCTGTTAAAACGTAATCAATATAATCTTGATATTCGTTTTGTGCTTTTTGAGTACTATTTTTTAATAAGTCTTTAATTGGAATTGATAATACTATTTCTTTTTCTTCTTTAGTTATATATCCGTGTTTAACCATTAATGATAATACTGTTTCTTGTCTTTCTCTGGTGTTATCTGGATAAACTAATGGGTCATAGTCTGATGGTGCTTGGAATAAGCCGGCGATGATTGATGCTTCTGCTAAGTTTATTTCTTTAGTGCTTTTTCCAAAGTAAGTTTGACAGGCTTGTTCTACACCGTATGAACTTCCTCCTAAGTATGGGACGTTGACATAAAATTCTAATATTTCTTGTTTTGTGAAGGCCTTTTCTATTTTAAATACTGATAAATATATATCTGTAAATTTTCTCATGATACCTTCGATACCTGAAGCTTCGTTAGATGTAAAGTTATTTTTTGCTACTTGCATTGTTATGGTAGATGCTCCACCTGCTCCAGAAGAGCCTAGAAGCTGACCTAGAGTTGCTTTTAAGAAACGTGGTGCATCTAGTCCGTTATGTTGGAAGTATCTAGAGTCTTCGGTTGCCACAATAGCGTTAATTAATACTTCTGGCATTTCATTATAAGTTATTTTTTCTCGTTTTTCACTACCTAGTGTTGCTATTAGTTTGTTTTTGTTATCATAAACTAGTGATGTTTCGTTTCTATCTAGTTTTTCAACATCAAATTCTGGTGATTTTATTACTATATATGTGAAAAATGCGGTAAATGCAATTATACCAAGTATACCTATAATTAAAACTAGGACTAACAGGCTTTTAATTATTTTTCTTTTGGGACTATTTTTTGGGTTATTGTCCAAAACTTTAGTACACATAATCATTAATACAAATACAAATGTGGTAGCGAGTGCAATTAATCCTCCAAAAAGCAAGTAACATAGTATAAAGACAAATATAGTCATTGCTACTAGGAATATAAAATATCTTTTGGATATTTTTTTTACTGCTTCTTTTATTTCTTCTTTATTAATTTTTACTTTAGTAGTTTTTGGTTTTCTTTTTTTATTTTCTTTTTTAGTATTACTCATTTTTTATTCCTCCAAATTCTTTTATTATATTAATATAATCAACACTTGGTATAATTTTTGGTTTTATTAAGTGTCCTTTTTTTCTAATATATTCAATAGTTATTGATTTTCTGTTAGTGTTTTCTATATATTCTAGAAAATCTTTGGCAAATAATAAGTATGTTTCTTCTAATCTAGTAAATCTTATTATTAAGAAGCATATACCTTTTTCTTTTTCTATTCTTTTTAAATGATTTATTTGATGTACGTGAATATTTGCTAATGGGAAACTTGTTTTAGATTTTGTTTCCTTTGCTTCAAAATCGACATATTGTGACTTATATATTCCATTATAATCTGTAGTAGAGGGTGCTAGAAAGAATGCATCTGTTATTTTATTACCAACTTGTTTTACTACTTGAATTGGTGTTGGTTTTTTATAAATAACTGCGATGTCATTATCTAAATAATATTTATTTGTTTCGTTTATTTCGTGTTCTAGGGTCATTCCTCTATTGGCATAATTTTTATATTTTGTAACGTTTTTTCTAATGTTATTTGGATATTTTATCAAATTAATCACCATATATAAAATTATACTACATAAATGATAAAATATCTAGGTTTTATCTATAAATATTTAAAAGAAAGTGTAAGGTGGACATATGGATAATAGCGATTTATCTTTATTACTTAGTGATATGATTACTAGAACTAAATATGTAAGGATTAAGATGCAGTATTATTTAACTTGTAATAAAAAATAATATTTATCAACTTAATTTAAATATGATTGACAAAACACGAGTTTTTTTATAAAATATTAAGTGTAAAGGAATAGTGGTTTTTATGTATCAAAATAAGTTAAATTTAACTCCTAATGATATTTTAGAAAAAGAGTTTAAAATTGATACTAGGGGTTATCGTTTGAAGGAAGTTGATAGTTTTTTAGACTTAATAATAAGTGATTATAATACTTTTATTGAGGTTATTAAAGAACAAGAGAAGGAAAAAAGTGAACTTACTGATGAAGTTTTACGTTTGAAACAACAACTTCGTGATGCTAGTGTTGATATAGAAATAGCTAAGGCTAGTTCTTCAAGTGGTGGTACAACTAATGTTGATATTTTAAAAAGACTATCAAACCTTGAAAAAGTTATATTTGGAAAGGAAGAATAACATTTTAGGCAAACGCTGTATATTTATTATATAGAGGAAAGTCCATGCTCACAAAGACTGTGATGTCTTTAGTGTTTATGCTTAGGGAAAAAATAACCTAAGGCAGAAGAAATTCTGACGGCGATGAAATAATCTAAGTCTTTGATATGATTAAAGTAATCTTAAAGTGCCATAGTGACGATGTTTCTAGGAAACTAGAAAAGTGGAACGAGGTAAACCCCATAAGTGAGAAACCCAAATTTTGGTAGGGGAGTTTTAACGAGGGAAATAAGAACTAAGTTAAAAATCGTAAGATAGATAAATGTTTGCCACCTTTTAGGTACAGAACATGGCTTATTAAATGTTATTTTTTTATTTATAAAAAGAAGGTGCTAATTTGAAAGAGATTGGAGAACGCTTTAAAGAGAAAAGAAATGAAATAGGTATTTCAATAAAAGAGGTTTCTAATGATTTAAATGTTGATGAAATAATAATTGAAAACTTAGAAGAAGGTAATAATAAAGTGTTTAAAGATGTTTTGGAACTTAAGAATATTATTATGACTTATACTAAGTATCTTGGTTTAGATGAAGATGAAGTTATGGATGAAGTTAATGATTATTTATATGACAAAACATCCAAAATTAAATTAGAAGATATAAAAGAAGAATTAAGTAAAAGTGCAAAAAAAGAGGATGAAAAAAAAGTGAGAACTCCATATACTATAGAAAGAAAAAGTAAGACTGATTATAGTATATTTATTATTTGTATAGTTATTGTGGTTTTGTTAGTTATATTTTATTTTGTGCTTAAGAAATTATATAGTATTTAGAGGTGGTAGTAATGAAATTTAATTTACCTACAAAGTTAACTTTTTTAAGACTTGTTTTGTCTATAATTGTTATTATACTTCTTACATTTCCATTTTATAGAATTGGAGTGGAGTTTCCAACATTTTTGTTTAGGAATATTTTAGTTGATTTAAAAAATATAATAGCAGGTGTTATTTTTACTTTTGCTGCTCTTACTGATTATTTTGATGGGAAACTTGCTAGAAAGAATAATCAAGTAACAGATTTTGGAAAGTTTATTGATGCTATTGCAGATAAAGTATTGGTAAATTCAGTTCTTATTATTTTTGCAGGACTTGGTTTAATAGATACAATTATTCCAGTAATAGTGGTAGTAAGGGATGTAGTAGTAGATGCGATTAGAATGCTTGCATCTAATAAAGGAAAGGTACAAGCTGCTAGAATGCTTGGAAAAATTAAAGCTGCTTGTCTTATGATTGGTATTGTACTTACTTTCTTTTATAATTTGCCTTTTGAAATATGGGGTATTAAAGTATCAGACTTTTTCTTGTATTTTGGTACTATAATGTCTCTTATATCTATGTGTGAGTATTATAGTTTGAATAAGAAGATTATTTTTTCAGAATTTGAAAAAAATTAAGTAATCAAAAATAAAAATTTCTATTAGAAAAGGGTGTTTCTAGGATGGAATTTTTATTTTTTTCTTTGTAAAATAAGGTTTTTTGATAAGTATTTGGTAAAAAGTTCAAGTTGACAATTTAGTATGATATGGGTTAGAATTTAATTATAAGTGGGAGGAATAAATATGACAAAAAAAGATGATAAAACATTAGACCAAGTTTTGGCAGATATTGAGAAACAATTTGGAAAAGGTTCAATTATGAAACTTGGTGAAAGTAAGCATATGGAGGTTGAAACTACTCCAAGTGGTTCGTTGAAACTTGATTTAGCATTGGGTGTAGGTGGTTATCCAAAGGGAAGAATTATTGAAATATACGGACCTGAATCTAGTGGTAAAACTACTGTAGCACTTCATGCAATTGCAGAGGTGCAAAAACAAGGCGGAAGGGCAGCTTTTATTGATGCAGAACATGCGTTAGACCCAGTATATGCTAAGAAATTAGGAGTTGATATAAATGAATTGTTATTATCACAACCTGATACTGGTGAGCAAGCGCTTGAAATATGTGAAGCTTTAGTAAGGAGTGAAGCTGTAAATATTATAGTAATTGACTCAGTTGCAGCATTAGTGCCTCAAGCAGAAATTGAAGGTGAAATGGGTGATTCACATGTTGGACTTCAAGCAAGATTAATGTCTCAAGCATTAAGAAAACTATCTGGTACAATTAGTAAGACTAAGACTACTGCTATATTTATAAATCAATTAAGAGAAAAGGTAGGAGTTATGTTTGGTAATCCAGAAGTAACTCCAGGAGGAAGGGCTCTTAAATTTTATTCTACAATTAGACTTGATGTAAGAAAAAGTGAAACTATTAAGGCAGGAGATAATTATATAGGTAGTAAAACTACTATTAAAGTAGTTAAAAATAAAGTGGCTCCACCATTTAAAACTGCTGTTGTTGAAATTACTTATGGTGAGGGTATTTCTAAAGAAGGGGAAATTATTGATTTAGCAGTTGATGCTAATATATTAGAAAAAAGTGGAGCATGGTATTCTTATAATGGAGAAAAAATAGGTCAAGGTAAGGAAAATGTTAAAGCTTTATTGAAGAATAATACTAAATTATGTAAGGAATTAGAAGATAAAGTAAGAAAGTATTATTTTAATGAAAAGGAAACAAAGAAAGAAACTAAATGATGATTAAAAGCACTTGGATGGTGCTTTTTTGTATGGGACAATAGAACATGTGATAGTAATAGTAAATGATTTTAATGATTTTTTATTTAACTATTTGGTAATTAATTATAAAATATAAATAAATTAATAATAAATACTAGGTGAACTTCTTATATATGACAATTATATATATGAGGAGGTTAATATGAAGAAATTTATTATATTTATGTTATTATGTATTCCTTTAAATATTTATTCTTTAAACTATAAATATTTGGATGAATATGTAGAGGATGATAATTATTTAATTAAGGAGGAAAAGTTATATAAGTTTTATGAAGAAGAAATGGAATATACATTAGATTATTATTTAGACAGTAATAATCCTAAAGAATATCCATATAAAAGTAATATATCTAAGGAAGTTATATCTTCGTATTTGGATTTAAAACCTAAAGAGTTACCTAATAGAGTTATATCAACTTATAATTTATCTGGTTATTATTCTTTAAAGCCTGTTAATAGGATAGAGATAAGAAATTTTAATACTGAGATTGTTAATGGTGATATTAATTTAACTGAAATAACTATTTTATATAAGGGTGAAAAAATTGATTATCTAGCGCATTGTTATCGATGTAGTGGTTATATTGAAGTTAATTTAAATAATGATGTTTTTATATCTTCTGGTGGTAGTGTTAATTATTTTTCTACTTTGGAGTTAGAACTTACTAAAGAATATAATCCTCAAGATTTAGAAATTATTTTATATTTTTATAATCAGAGTAGTAATACAACCTTTAGTGTATATTTATTTGATAAAGATGTTACTACAAAGTTTTCTTATAATTCTATAAGTGATTATTTTGATTATATAAAGTATAATGTTGATTTAAATAATGCTTTAAATTCTGATATGAAGTATTTAAAAGAGTATAGACTTAAGTTAAATAAAGATAATATTAAGAAATATAAATGGGATACTAATTTAATTGAAAGTAATGAAGAATTAAATGAAGATTTTTATAAGAAAGTGTCTGATAAAGTAGTTTATAAATATAAGGATATTTTATATAAGTATTATAAGATTAATAAAAAGTATTTAAATGGTTATTTTTTGGAAGCTCCTTTTTATAAAAGGGATGAGAGTGATTATATAACGAGGTATCTTTATATAGAAAAGGATATTTCTAATAAGGAATGTACAACTTTAGAAAATGAAGTTAAATCTAATAAAAATGTAGAAAATAATATTATTAATCCTTCAACATTCAACAAATCTAGACATATCTATTTAGTTATAATTATTCTAACATTATTTCTGATGGGATATATGTTATATAGTTTAAGAAAAGAGTAGATGAAAATGTTAAATATGGATATGTTATTTGAAAAAGGAATATTTATAGTTAGATTAAAGGGTGTATTAAATAAAGAAAGTTGTGAGGAAATAGATACGGAATTAAGTAATATTATAAGAAACAATGGTATAAAGTATTTACTTCTTAATTTAAATGATTTAACTTATATAGATGAACAAGGAGTGAAAATAATTTTAGATAACTATAAATATATTCTAGAAAATAAGGGTAAAATGATAATATGTGGAATAAATAAATTATTTGAGTATAATGCATGTATTGCTGAAAACTTTTATCAAGTAAATGATGAAGTAGCAGCATTTAATTTAATAAATATATGAATGATATTTTAACAAATCTTATTAAAGAAAATGAAAAATTAATTTATTCCATTATTAATAAATATAGTTATTATTTTAATATTGATGATTTATATCAAGTAAGTGTTATTGGATTAATAAATGCTTATAAAAATTATAATCAGGATAAAAATACTAAATTTTCTACTTATGCTTATTTTTATATTTTAGGTGAAGTTAAAAATTATATTAGGGAAAGCAATTATTTTAAAGTTAGTAAGGATTTGGTAAAATTAAATACTTTAATAGATAAAACAAGTTCTTATCTAGAACAAAAATTGCTTAGAACTCCTACTTTAGAGGAAATATCTATTTATTTAAAGATGGATTATAGTCTTCTAGAAGAAGCACAGAGTATTAGTAATTTAGTGAAGAGTTTGGATGATGAAGATGATAGTATGTATAACTATATAGGTTATGAAGATAATAGTTTAAATTCTGATGTACTTGATTTAAAACATGAGATTGATTGTTTAAGTGATTTTGAAAAGTCTTTGATTATAAATAGATATGAGAAAGGATATACTCAAAAAGAAACTTCGGATATTATGAATATAAATCAAACTAAAGTTTGTAGAACTGAAAAAGAAATACTAGCAAAGCTAAGGGTGAGACTTAGATGCTAGTATTTTTTTGTATAAAACTATAAAATGATTTCATAATAAAAATGGAGGAAAGTTATGAAAAATGAACAGTATAAAGAATTGGTAAATAGGCATTTACCTAATGAACAAAAAGGCAAAAATGCTATTGTTGCGTTTATAGTTGGTGGTTTAATTGGTGCTTTTGGTAACTTTTTATTAGAATTATATTCATATTATTTTCATTTGTCTACTACTGATGCTAGTGTTTATATGATAGCAACTTTAATATTTATAGCATGTTTATGTACGGCACTTGGATTTTTTGATGATTTTGTAAAATTTGGAAGAATGGGTGTTATTATTCCTATAACAGGTTTTGCTCATTCAATGCAAAGTGCTATTTTGGATTATAAAAAAGAAGGTTTAATATATGGTTTTGGTAGTAATGTTTTTAAATTAGCAGGGTCAGTAATTTTATATGGTGTAGTATCGGCATATATCTTTGGAATATTAAGATATGTAATAATGGGAGGTTAATATGACAATAAAATTTAATAATGTCTTTGTAGAAGGTGCTTCGACAGTAGCAGGTTTAATAGAAAAAGAAGGACCTTTAAGAAAATATTTTGATAAGACTTACGATGATTATTATTTTAATGAAAGTTCTTTAGAACTTGCAGAAGTGAAGTTACAAAATGATAGTATTGATATACTTTTGAAAAAGATTAAGAGAAAGAAGGATATAATTGATTTAGTAATTGGTGGAGACCTTTTAAATCAGATAACTGCGACATGTTATGCAGTTAAAAAGTATAAGACTTCATTTTTAGGTGTTTATAGTGCTTGTGCTACTACTATGGAAAGTATTATAATTGGTGGTACTTTTATAGAAAGTGGAAAGATAAATAACTGTATATGTACTACAAGTTCTCATAATTTAACTAGTGAGAAACAATATCGTAATCCTATTGAATATGGTGCTCCTAAACCTAAGACTGCTACTTTTACATCAACTGGTGGGGCAAGTATTTATCTTACTAGTAAGGAAACAAATGTTAAGGTTACAAGTGGTACTATAGGAACAATAGTGGATTTAAACTGGAAAGATCCTAATAACATGGGTGCTGCTATGGCTCCGGCGGCTGCAGATACTATTTATAATCATTTAAAAAATAATGATGAAAGGGTAGAAGATTATGACCTTATTTTGACTGGTGATTTGGGGTTATTTGGTAAAGAAATATTAAAAGAATATATAAATAAACAATATAAATTAAAATTAGATACAAATTATAATGATTGTGGAGTAATGTTATATGATATGGAAAAACAAAAAGAGATAACTGCTGGTGGGTCTGGACCTGTTTGTAGTGCTTTAGTTAATTATAGTTATGTATATAAAATGTTAAAAGAAGGAACATTTAAAAAGGTTATGTTAGTATCAACTGGTGCACTTTTTTCTCCAACTTTTTCTTATCAAAAACAGAGTATTTTGGGGATTGCTCATGCTGTAACATTGGAGGCTAATGTATGACATATATTTATTCATTTTTATTCTGTGGTTTGTTATGTTTAATTGCACAGATTATTTTAGATAATACTAAGTTAACTGCAGGTCATATAACAAGTATTTTTGTGGTAATAGGTACATTACTTGATATATCAAATATTTATGATAAAATAATTTTAAAAGTAGGTGGGGGAGCACTTGTTCCGATAACTAGTTTTGGACATTTATTAATCCATGGAGGACTTGCACATACAACAGAGTCTGGTTTTATGGGAGTAGCTATGGGAATGTTTGATTTAACTGCTTCGGGAATAACGTGTGCTATAGTATTTAGTTTTATATTTGCTTTAATATTTAGACCTAAAAATTAGAACGATTTTCTAATTTTTTTTATTTTAATAATAAAGATGTTGACAAATAGTTAAATCAAGTAGTAAATTAAATGTAATGTTATTTGATAGGTGATATAATGGTGTGTGTATGTATCTTAAAATTTTTTATGAAATTTATTGAAATAATAACTAATTTCAATAGTTTTGTGTGTTAAAAAATAAACGCAGATAGGAAATTTGCTTGGTATTTTTCCTAATTGCGTTTTTTATTAAAATATATAGGAGGTAGGAGTATGATTAATTATAATCTTAAAAAAGGGGATAAAGTTGCTATTGTTTCATTATCTAGTGGAATAATGGGAGAGAAATATGTAAGACATGAACTTGAAATAGGCGTTAAAAGACTACAAGAATTTGGACTTGTACCTGTTTTTATGAATAATTCACTTAAGGGTATAGAGTATATAAAAAATCATCCTGAAAAGCGTGCAGATGATTTAAAAAATGCGTTTATGGATAAGGATATAAAAATGATAATTACTGCGATTGGTGGTGATGATACATATAAAACTATTCCGTATTTAATGGAGGATAAAGAGTTTATTAAATGTGTTAAAGATAATCCAAAAATATTTTCTGGTTTTTCTGATACAACTATTAACCATTTTATGTTAAATAAACTTGGATTATCAACATTTTATGGTCCTGCGTTTTTAGTGGATGTTGCTGAACTTGAAGATGATATGCTAAGTTATACTAAAGAATATTTTTTGAAATATTTTGATAATAAAGAAATTATAGAGATAAAATCTAGTCCTATTTGGTATGAAGATAGGTCAAATTATAATGAGTCTCAAGTTGGTGTTAAAAGAGTATCTCATCCTGAAACACATGGTTTTGAAGTGTTAAATGGTGGCGGTGTAGTGAGTGGTAAATTATTTGGGGGATGTATTGATAGTATATATGATGCCTTTGTTGGAGAAAGGTATGGTGATGAAAATATTATTTTTGAAAAATATGAATTATTACCGACTTTAGAAGAATGGAGTGAAAAAATATTATTTTTAGAAACTTCTGAAGAAATGTTAACTCCAGAAAAACTTAAGAAAATATTACTTGAGTTTAAAAAAAGAGGGATTTTGGATGTTGTTAAGGGATTAATTATAGGTAAACCAATGAATGAAAAATATTATGAGGAATATAAAAATGTTTATAGAGAGGTATTTAAAGATAGTAATGTACCAGTTATGTATAATGTAAATTTTGGTCATTCTGTACCACGTTGTTTTTTACAATATAATTCTATAACAACAGTAGATTATGACAATAAAAAAATAATTATGAAATTAGTTAATTTAAGTGAGGTAAACTGATGGGAACAATTATTGCAATAGGTGGGGGTAACAATGGTAGAAAGTTAAACGATGGTACTACTGAATTTTATAATACAGAACTTATTGATAGAGAAGTAGTAAAAGCTACGAATAAGGAAAATCCTAATTTTTTATTTATTTGTCATGCTATGGATTGTTTAGAATTACAAGAGGAGTACTTTGAAACAATGAAGAGAATATATGGTGGTAGGTTTAAATGCAATTGTCGTATTTTGAGAACTAGTGAGTTACTAAATAATGAAATAACAGAGGAAAAACTTAAGTGGGCTGATATTATTTATGAAGGTGGTGGTGATACTTTATCAATGATAGACTTATGGAAGAAGAGTAAGTTTGATAAGAAATTATTTAATGCTTATAATGATGGAAAAGTTATATGTGGAATAAGTGCTGGAGCAGTGTGTTGGTTTAATTCTTGTAATTCTTCTTACTTTAATAAATTTATTACTGTAGAGTGTTTAAATTGGATAGATTTATATATGACACCACATTGTAATGAAAGTGGTAGATTGGAGTATACAAAAAAAGCCTTAAGAGCTAATAATCTTTTGGGAATAGCATTATCTAATCAATGTGCTCTTCATATAATTGGTGATATGTATCGAGTATTAGTAAGTGGAAATGATGCTTATTGTCTTAAGTCTTATTGGGATAATAACAAATATATAGAACAAAGAATAGAACCATCTATGGAATTTAAAGATATTAATGAATTATTTAATAGGAGTGTTTTATGAAAATAGAAATACCTAGTATTAGTGATTATGATAGAGTTAATGAATTAGCGGTGCAAGTACATGAATTTCATGTTAAATTAAGACCTGATTTGTTTCTTAAAAGTGATGTAGTGATTACAGAAGAGAGATTTAAAGAACTGGTACTAAAAAATGAAATATATGTTGCTAAAGATAATGATAGGGTAGTTGGATATATAATATTTAATATAGTAGAGAAAACCAATCCGCTTATGAGATATAGAAAACAATTAAATATTGAAAATATTTGTGTTGATGAGTTAGATAGAAATAAAGGTGTTGGTACTAAAATTCTTTTATTTGTGAAGGAATTTGCTATTTTAAATAATTGTACAGATTTATATTTAACGGTAAATGAAGAGAATAAAAATGCTATAAAGTTATATGAAAAACTTGGTTTTAAAGTGAAAGAAATAGAATATTTAATGAGTTTGTAGGAGGTTATTATGGAGTATTTAAATGTATATGATGAAAATAAGAACAAGTTATCGAGAAGAATTTTAAGGGGGGAAAGGTTAAATGAAAATGAACATATTTTACTTTCAATAATAATTATTCAAAATGAGAGTGATGAATATTTAATACAAAAAACTTCAAAAGAAAAGGGAAGTGTTTATGCTACTACAGGTGGGCATGTTTTATATGATGAAACATCTAAGGATGCAATAATGCGTGAAGTAAAGGAGGAACTTGGTATTGATATATCTAATGATGAGATTGTTTTTGTAGATAGTATTATTTTGGGTACTCCTATATTTGATGTGTATTATTTAAAAAAGAATATTGATTTAAATGACGTAGTAATGCAGAAGGAAGAGGTTTCTGATATTATGTATATGTCTAAGGATAAAGTATTAAATTTAATAGAGGCTGATGAGTTTAAGAAATCACATGGTATTATATTTAAGGAGTTTTTAAGTAATGAATATAAAATATAGGTTAACTTTGGAAGAAGAAAAAAGAAATAACAAAATAATTGGTGATTTATTTGTATTGAATACTGATATAAAGTTTATAGGTAATAATAATATAATTTATGTAAATGGAAGTGTAAGCTTAGTAAATTCTAATATTTATTTTCGTGGAAATAATTCATTAATTTATATATGTAATACAGATGATAAGTTAACTTTAGATATAAAGATGTATAATAATTCAGTTTTATATTTTGGTGAGGATATGTGGATAAATCGAGGTATTAAGATAGTGATTTCTGAACAGAATAATGTTTTTTTTGGTAGGGATTGTCTTGTTAGTTATGATATATGTTTAAGAACTGCTGACCCACATTTAATTTATGATGCTGGGACTTATAAGAGAATAAATAATGGAAAAAGTATTTATGTTGGTGACCATGTTTGGTTAGGACAACATGTATTTGTTTTAAAGAATGCTACTATAGGGTCGGGTTCTATTTTTGGGGCGTTTTCAGTTGTTACTGGTAAGAAGTATAGTTCAAATGTCTCTTATGCTGGTAATCCTTCTAGAAAAATAAGAGATAATGTTTTTTTTCTTAAGGAAAATTCTCATTATTTTGTTGATAAAGAAATAGAAGAGTTTTCTTTATATCCACATGATGATTATATATATGAGAAGGATGATAATACATTATCTTTTGAGAAAATTGAAGAGGATTTGAATAGATTTTCTGTTAAGGAAAAAATAGAATATTTAACTGATATAACTAATAATAAGAGTAAGAATAGATTTTTTATAGAATAGTTACTCTTTTTCTATTGCTAGAATAATACCTAACATTATCATATATGAAAGGAGTGATGAACCACCATAACTAATAAATGGAAGGGTAATACCCATAATAGGAAGTATTCCAATAGTCATAGCAATGTTTTGTATTTGTCCCCATAATATAATGGATATGAAAGTAATAATTATGTATTTATATAAGTTGTTATCTATTTTTTTACCGATTTTTAAAATTCTAATATCAAATAGAATAATTGTTGAAAGGAGTATAAATATTCCAAATAGACCAAAAATTGATGCGAATGAAGAAAATATAAAATCTGTATGTCCTTCTGGGTAATAAATTAAAATATTATTAATTCCATTACCAAAGAATTTACTTGATGCGATGGCAATAACCGAGTTTTCTAGTTGCATTCCTTCGTTTTTTGCCCAATCAAGTAGTCTGTCTAATCTGTAAAAGAAGTTACTTCCTAAAATTTTTATAAATACTTCTTCTTTAAAATAATATAGATATATAATTAAACCTACAATTATGATAAATAAACTAATAAAACTAATAAGCCATGCTTTATTTATATCTGATATAAATAAAGTTACAAAGAAAATAATTAAGTAAATCATAACTGCACCAGTATCAGGTTCTAAAAAGGTTAAAATTCCTGGTACTAGAATAATAATACCCATTTTTAGAATTAAAATAAATTCATCTTTAAAACTAGTTTTTTTGGTGTTAAAGTCACTAATTAATTTACATAGTACTAAAGTAATACCTATTTTCATAAATTCACTTGGTTGAAATGACCCGATGTATGGTATATTAAACCAAGCTTTAATACCATTTGTTTCTTCTCCTATTAAGAGTACTAGTAAAAGGAGTAAAACATTAAATAGATAGATATATATACTATATTTAAGTATTTTTTTAATACCTATTTTTTGTATTATATAAATTAAAATAAGACCAAGTGTAAAGTATATAACTTGTTTTTTTACTAAGAATAATTTATCAGAATACAAAAAGTTAGTAAAACTATATATTGAAGTTAAACTAATTATAAAAAAAATAATAATATATATAAGTATTTGTTTATCAATAAATATCTTTTTTTTCATATTATTATTATGTATTTATAAAGTATTTTTTATAACTAAAGTGCATAAAATTTAACAAAGGAGAAAATTTATGAAAAAACCTGAAATATTTAAACCTAGAATAGAACATGATTTAAATAATAACAAGAATGCCTATTATTCATTTATAAAAGAGGATGAACAGATAAGAAAAACAAATGAAGATCCGGTAGATACATTAGATAGATTAATAAAAAGTAATTCTTATATTTTTAATAAAAAGGTTTTAATTGTTACTAAGGAAAAGGAGTATTTGACTAAAATAGCAGGTAAAATAGGTAAGAAGGTTATTACGATAGATGGTGATTCTATAAATATTGATGACATCATAAGAATAGAAGAAAAATAAAGTCTTTTTTAGGCTTTATTTTTATATAAAAAGACTGAAAGGTATACTTTCGGTCTATTTAAATACATGCAATATAAGTATCATCTAAACATTTTAAAGTACTAATACAATTTAAGTTAATTGTAAAAAATGAATTTGTACTGACATATGGATATGCACTTGTTTGGTCTGGGTTTGGTGCTAGAACTCTACATGTTGCACAACAACCATCTACAGCTTCTACTCTAAATACACTTGATGTACCAGTATCGCTATCTAAAGTATAAGGCATAGTCCATAAAGTTGCATTAGGACATGAATAGAAACTAACAGGTCTTGTATTTGCACTAGTACAAATAGAATTATTACCTAAAATAGGTCTATCACATGTATTAAGGCAACTATCAATACATTGTCCTTGTTTTTGAAGTTTTACAATTGTACATAAAGTATCAGAGAAGCAAGAACAATTATTACCTCCACACATTATAATACCTCCTTTCTAAACACATTCTATAAAAGTATCATCTAAACAACGCAAAGCACAAATACAATTACAACTTACAGTAAAAAATGAATCAGTTTTTACATATGGAAAACTTGAACTTTCATCAGGATTAGTAGCAAGAACTCTACAAGTAACACAATTATCACATACTTTTTCTACTCTAAATGCTGTTGATGTACTATTTATTTCATCACCATTATATGTTATTGTGTATGGTAAAGTTAAAGGTAAATTGTTTGATGTATATAAAGTAATAGGTCTTGTGTTATAAACAAACGCTTGTGAATTAGAAGTAAATCCTAAAAATGGTCTGTCACATGTGCTTGGCATATCATCTACCTTTTCAGCCTGGTCTTGTAGTACGTTTATAACTTTTAAAATATTGATGATGCAGCAATCATTATCATTCATATATAATCCACCCCTTTTTTTATTTCTAATATAAGATATTCTAACCAAATAAAATGGTGTGTTATTAATACCTATTAATAAAGTATATGTTAACGAAATAAAAAATTTAACGTACTTGACATTTAGTTACTATTAAAATAAAATATATTATACGAGGAGAAGGTTATGGAAGAAAAAAAATATTATTGTGTAAAATTAAATGGATATAATAATAAAAATAGTTATTATGGATTAACTAAAAAGAATACTCTTTTGGATGGGGTTTTGAAAAAAGAATATAGTAAATTAGATAAGGATAATCTTGATTATGATTTTTTATCTTTAGATAGTAAGGTAACTTCATTTAAAAATTCATTTTTAGTAGAAGGTTTTTTTCCTGTCATAGCAGAAGAAGTAGATGGTAAATTATATGATGTTATTACTTTAGAAGAAATTCCTTTAGTAAAGGTTGGTTCTAATGAATTTGGTTATACTAGTAAAGAAGCAATTTCTATATATTATGTAAATTTATTATTGTCTTTACTTGATGAAGATAGTAGAAAAAGATATATTCAAGCTTTTAATGAATTAAAAAGTACTGATTTTATAAATGTAGAAAATTATAGTGTTTCAGTTAATAATGAAGAGTTATATGCTGTTAAAGTTGGAGATAAGTTATATGAAAAGTTTACTGGAAATCCACTTTATGAAGAAAGAAGTAATGAAGTAAATTATGGTATTACATATGATGATATAGTTAAAAGTGATGGAATTAGTTTTATTAGTGATGATTATATAAATAAAGTTAATTCTATGAGTAAAGATAGTCATAAGAAGTATAATGTTTTTGTAAGTTGTAGTACTATTGGGAAAGTTAGAACTAGAAAATAGTTATTTATTTTTGTGATATTTTGATGTATACTTATAATAGGTGATTAGATGAAATTAGAATATGTAATATTAATAGTAGTTTTTCTTATTATATTGCTTGCAATAATTAAACTTAATAAAAAAGATGTTAAACTAGATATGAATAAATTAGTTGAGTATCTTGGTGGTAAGGAAAATATTGTTGATACGGAAGTAAATTTATCGAGATTTATAGTTACTTTAAATGATATAAGTAAAGTTGATAAAGAGGCAATTATTGAATTGGGTGCTAGTGGTATAGTGGAAATGGAAAATCAACTTAAGATAATTTTAGGTCCAAAAAGTGCAACTTTAAAAAAATATATTGACGAAATTAAATAAATTTACAAAATTCGACAAATTACGACATAGTTATCATTTACTATATAAAAGGGTGATAAATATGTCGTTTTTTGACGCTACATTAATTAATATTATATTTATATTTCTTTTGGTATCAATTTATCTTATTTTTGTTTTATATAATAAAGAAATAAAAGATGAAAATAAAGGTAAATTATTAGATATAATATGTATATCTATGATGTATCCAATTATAAAATATAGTTTTCTTAGTAAGAATATGGGAATAATTTTCTTTTTAAATCTTCCACTTATTATATTATATTTAAAAAGAAGAAAAGTTTCATCTTTTATAGTGTCATTAATAATAATTGGTTATTATACTACTGTATATAATTTTTCATTATATTTTTTATTAATTGAATATTTAGTTTATTATGTTTTATTTGATGTATATAAAAATAATATAGATAAGACATTAAATATATTTATTTTTTTAAAGGGAATAACTTTATCAATAGAGTTAATATATTTAATACCATATACGGGACCATTATATAAATTAATTCTTCAAATATTTTTAAATTTATGTATATTTTATTTAACTTCTGTAACAACACTTAAAATGTTAGAAAAGGGTGAGCAAATTATATCATATAATAAATTATTAAGTGAGTTAGAGAAGGAAAAAGCTTTAAAGAATTCTTTATTTAAGATAACTCATGAGGTTAAGAATCCAATTGCGGTTTGTAAGGGTTATTTGTCAATGATGAATTATAATGATATGGAGAAGGTTAAAAAGTATAATGAAATTATTAAAAGTGAATTAGATAGAACATTAGATATAATGGATAATTTTAGTGAGTATACTAAAATAAATATAAAAAAAGATATAATGGATTTAAATATGTTGATTGAAGAGTCAATAAATACAATGAAGTTAGTGTTAAAAGAAAAACATATAGAGTTAATTTATGATTCATGTGATGATATTTATATAAATGCTGATTATGCAAGATTAAAACAAGTTATAACTAATATGATAAAAAATTCAGTTGAAGCTATTGATAAAGAAGAGGGTAAAATAGATATAACATTAAAAGAAACTAAAGATAATGTTTTAATATTTATAAAAGATAATGGAAGAGGTATGACTAAAGATGAATTAAGGAAAATATCTGATTTATTCTATACTTCGAAGAAAAAGGGTTGTGGTATTGGAGTATCGCTTTCTAAAGAAATAATTAAATTACATGATGGTAAAATAAAGTATACAAGTACAAAGAATGTTGGTACGATGGTTACTATAAAGTTGCCAAGAAGTTTACAGTAAAATTATATAAAATAAAATTAAAGTGTTTACATAAATTGTTCTTTATATTATCATAATAATATAGGGAGTGATACTAATGAAAAGAATATTAAAATATTTTTTGGTTGCTGTTTTAACACTTAGTTTTGCAATGGGTGTTAATGCTGAAGCAATAGGAAAAGAGAATATTGATTTTGAAGGTGAAATGGTAACTTATGATAAGACAACTGGAAAATTTAAAGCTGTAATAACTGATAACACTACGTTATTGTATCAAGATGTTCAAGTTGGAGATAGTGAGACTGCTAAAGAATTAACTAATGCTTATAATGCTTATTTGAGTTCTCCTACTGAAGAAAATCAAACTAGTTTACTAGTTGCTCTTGGAACTGAAAATATTAATGATACAGAGTGGAGTGATACTCAAAAAACATCTCTTACAAGTGGAATTTTATATGTTAGATGGGTTAAGGTTACAAATAGCGAAACAAATACTACAAAATATGCTTTTGGGCTTTATAAAGTAGCAGGAGAAACACCAACTCAACAAGAAGAGAAAAATCCTTCAACTGGAATAAGTCCATTATATGTAATTCCAGTGATGGCAATTCTTGGAGCAGGTTTAGTATTTAAGAAACGAAGATATGAATAAGAAGATAGTTTTCTATCTTTTTTGTTTTGTAAATAAAAAAGGTTATGAAACCTTTTTAGCGTGTACTACTAATCTAGTATTAGAGTTTTTATAGCAAGTTGATAAAGTTATAATTTTATTACTACCATCTACATCTTTTTCAAAGTTTTTAATGCTTCTATTTTTTATCATATTAATAAATTCATCATTAGTATCAGTAATTAAGTAATCACTTGTTTCTTTTATTGTATAAACACTAAATATTTCCCAGACACTATCTTCTTCTAAAGTATTGAAGATAATATAATGTAAACTGTTATCATTTAACCATTCTTCTTCTAAAACATCTTTTAAAGTACTAAATATAGTTGTTCTTTTATAAGTGTGCCCATAAATTATAGTATTGCTATTTAAGTCAGGGAATGTGTTACGATAGTCTGTAAAAGCCCAGCCCATAGAGTTCCATTTTTTATTAAAATCATGTGTTAAATAAAATTCATTATTTGTAGATTTTACAACGGGCATATCTATTTCTGTACCAAATACTTTTAACCAACCAACCATATCACTATTTTGTTTAACTAAAGCACTATAGTCTTCTTTTTTAGTAGTTTCTTCTTGTTTATTATCATCAATATCAGTATCAATATCAGTACTATTATCAGTATTATTAATTATCACTTGTTTTTTTAATTTTTTGTTAACTTCTATTACTTCATCAGCATCTTTTTTTTGGTCTAAATAAGCTTTCATACCCATTCCCGAGGAAATAAGTAAGACAATTGTAAGAATATTTATAATAAAAAGTTTAATACTTTTTTTCTTGCTTCTTACAATTTCATTATTCTTATTATTTTCGTTAACAAAATTAATTAAATTATCAATTTTATTATTCATAAATAACTCCTTATTATTTCATTATTAGTATACAATATTATTAAATAAAAGTAAATGTAAAAAAACTTTAAAAAAAATGTAAAAATATAATAAAAAGATAGAATAAAATGAAACTTTTTAGTACAATTATAATATGGAGAGATTGTTATGAATTTATTTAGTGAATTAGAAAAAGAAATAAAAAATATAAAACGAGAATTTGATGAAACAAAGAAACAGGATATAAAAAATGCCACTAAAATAATAAAAAATGAAAATAAAGATATTTATTATAATATTAAAACTTTATATAATGATAACAAAAATAATCCTGATGAATTAATTGCTAGGATAATTGTTACTTTTAATTTAGCAATTAATAAAACTTATGAAATAGTAGATAAATTATTAGAAAGTAGTGCAAAAACAATTATTCATTTATGTAAAAATAATGAAGTATCTGATAGCGATTTAAAAGAATTAGAAAAAATATATAATAGTAAAATAGAAGAACTAAATAATTTAAATGAAAAATTTGTTAAAACTATGTATCATAATTATGATTTATATATAAAAGGTAAAGATAGTGAATTAGTATTAATTATAAAAGAAGGTGAACTTAAGTTAATCACTAGTTTAAGTGATATATTAGATAAAAAGCATCAAATAAAAAGATTGTTTAAGTACAATATTATTCCTTTTGTTAAATATATAAAAGAAAGTAAAAAGTATGAAAGAGATAATAATAAACAAAAAATAACTGATTATTTTATTAATTTATATAATGAATATATAGAAAGTTCTTTAAATGAATATAAGATTTTAATAGATGATTATATAGTAAATGAATTAGATAATTTAGATAATAAAATAAAGAAATTAAATAAAAAGAATAAATCAAAAGATATATTAAAGTTAAAAAATTATTTATTAGAGTTTAATAAAGAGTTGTTTATTAGAAATAAAGATATTCTTTTAGAAATGTCTAATGTATTAAAAGAAGATGATAAGGAAAAAGAATTTAAGATTATGTCTAAGAAACTTGATAGAGTTTATAATATTTCATATAAATTTGATAAAGTATTTAATGATTATAAAGAAAGTAATACTCAAAGTATTTTAATTAATAATAAGTCTTTTGATGGAATAAATAAATTAGTTAAAAATGAAGAAGAAGAAATGGAAAGATATTTTAGTAATAAAGTTATGTCTTTATTTAAAGAAACAGAAGAGTATTTAAATACTTTAGTATATAAAATAATATTAACTTATTATACTAGCCTAGATGGGTTTTTAAAGTAAAAACAAGGGTAAACTTGTTTTTAATAGTAAACTGGATGATATGGATAATATGGATAATAGTTTGGTCTAAGTAGAAGTGGTGCAGATAAAAAACCTAATGCAAAAGGAAATACAAAACCACCAAAACGATTATTAGGATTGTTAGGTCTAGGATTATACCTTCTATTATACATATTATAACGATAATATGGTATATTATTATTGTAATACATAAATATACTCCTCCTCTAAAAATAATATATGAAAAAAGAAAGGATATGTGATTAATGATGAAAGAAGAAATACTTGCTACTACTATAGTAGAACATTCTATTAAGGTTGAACCTAAGGAAAGTGTAATAATTATATCTGAGACTACTAAACCTATGCCTCTTATAAAACAATTAATAAAGAAAATTAAGGAAAAAGATGCTTTAGTAACAGTAAGATTTTTATATCCAGATGTTGATGCTTTAATAAAAGAAGATATGTCTAAGGAAGCAGTTGAGTTATTAGAAAGACAAAATAGATTTGATGTAGAAAATTATAATAGTTTTATTAGAATTATGTGTAATCAAAATGATTATGAAGAAAAAAATATTAAACAAGAAACAAGAAAGTTAATTGGAGATGCTTTAAAAGAAGTTAATGATATAAGAATAAATGAAAGAAAGTGGGTTCTTTTAAATTATCCTTCTGATTTAGATGCATATAAAGCTCAGATGACAAATGAAGAGTTTTATAATTATTCTATGAATGTAATGTGTTATGATTATAAACAAATGAGTAAGGATATAGACCCTCTTAAAAAATTAATGGAAAAAACAGATAAAGTAAGATTAACTGGTGAAGGGACTGATATTACATTTTCTATAAAAGATATGCCTAAGATACCTTGCTGTGGGGAAATGAATATTCCAGATGGGGAAATATATTGTGCTCCAGTTAGAAACTCTGTTAATGGGGTTATTAAGTATAATACTCCAAGCCCATATAGAGGAAATATTTATTATGGAGTTACTTTAACTTTTAAGGATGGTAAGATAATAAACGCTAGTTGTAGTAATGAGAAGGATGTAGATAATTTAAATAAAATATTTGATACAGATGAAGGGGCTAGATATGTTGGAGAGTTTTCTATTGGTTTAAATAAAGATATAATGTATCCAATGGGAGATATACTTTTTGATGAAAAGATAATTGGTAGTATACATTTTACTCCAGGGGCAGCTTATAAAGATAGTTATAATGGTAATAATTCTAGTATTCATTGGGATATGGTATTAATTCAAAGAGAAGATTATGGTGGAGGTAATATTTATTTTGATGATAAATTAATAAGAGAAAATGGAGTATTTGTACTTGAGGAGTTAAAACATTTAAATAAATAACATACTTAGTGTATGTTTTTTCCTTTTGTAAAATAGTGTAAAGTATAGGGTAACATTATTAAAAAAACGTTGACATATATATATATATATAATGTGGATGAAGGAAGGAGTAAGAGAATGGAAAATAAAAAGAAAAATAATACTTTATTGATAGTGGTAATAGTAATTATATCATTATTATTAGTAGGAACACTTGCATATTTTGCATATGATAAAATATTTAAGGAGGATAAACCAGTAGAGGAAAACAAAGATAATAAGGATAATGGTGATAAGACTGGTGTTAAAATGAATTCATCATATGATAATAGTACTATATTAAAATCATTAGTAGATACTGGATTTATTTCTGAAATGGAGGCTTTTAATAGTGCAGTTTTAAAACTTGATAAGGATAAAAAACTTATGTATTTTTATGATGATGTAACATATAAGAAATTTGATGAAATAGGTAATGTTAATAAAATTTTTCGTATTTCTAATGGTGAAACTCCTGTAGTTATTTTTACAGAAAGTAACGAAATTTATTTATTTGGATTAAATGGTACAGAGGAAAAACTTGAAAAAATAGATAATAATACTGGTAAAAAACCAAAAACTTTGTATCAAAATCAAGTGAATGGCGATGAATATGTCTGTTTTGATGATGATAGTCTAATAGAACTTAATGTTGGTGATTTGAAATTAGGTAAAAATATTAGAGGTGTTAATTTACTTATTGGTGGAATTGATGTATATAGTTACGAATCCCAATGTAGAGTTTTTTGCCCACCTGGTCCTAGTTCAGTTAGAGTTTATGGTGATGGTACTATTAAATATTTAACCGAAAAGAATGATGATGGATATAAATATTCTACTATAAAATATAATGATGAAACTTTAGATATAAAATATATTTATCATGATGAAGGTAAATTAATAAATTTATATTTTGTTGATAATAATAACGATGTTTATGTTATCTCTAATTATTATAATAGTGATAAAGATGCATATTCTAAAGATATTAAGATTGAAAAAGCATCATATAAGTTTGATAGTTTAAAAACAAGTAAGCAAAAAAATGAAGATGGCTATACAGAAACTATTTATACTGTTAAGTTTACTGATGGTACAACTAAAACATTTGATGGATGGTCTTTTGTAGATTTAACAGATATTTATTATACTACTATGTTTAATTTATATAAAAACAGCAAAAAATCAAGTTAATCTTGGCTTTTTTATTTTGTTATTAAAAGTTATTTTGATACACTGGAATAACTTTTTGTTTACAAAAATACTATGTTAATATTGGTTTTTTTAATTGTTTATTGTATAATTAAGAAGAAAGAAGGTAGACTTATGAGAAATAAAAAAGGTTTTACAATAATTGAATTAATGGCAGTTATTTTAATAATTGGTATGTTAAGTTCAATAGCGATTATATCTATTTCTAAAAATAGAACTCGTGTTAATGAAAAAGAAAAAGTGACTTTAAGAGCCTCTATTATAGATGCATTTAACAATTATCGTATTAGTGAGGGTGTTAATAAAAACGATGTAAAAAAAATTGGAGATTTAAAGTTTAATGATAAAATTACATATAACAATAATGAGTGTGATTTAACTGATGCTGATACTATTAAATATGTAGTTAAGGGTGATTATTTGGATAAATTTATTAAAGAAGAAGATCTTATTAAATTTGGTGTGTGTATGACTAAAACTACTATTAATGAATATAATGAAACTGTTACTAGTTGTATGAAAGATGAAAATGGATATATTCCATCTAAAGAGGAAGCATTTTGTGTTAAATTATCTTGTGGAGTTAATGTTATAGATGATTATAAGGATGAAAGTTCAATATGTCCTTTTGCTAAATAAAGAAAGTTTATGGGTGTATTATGAGTGTAATTAAGGTAATGAGTGAGAACCTTTCTAATAAGATAGCAGCAGGAGAGGTAGTAGAAACATTAATGAATGTTGTTAAGGAACTTACTGAAAATTCTATAGATGCTAAGGCTGATGAAATAAATATTGATTTAATAGATGCTGGAATAAAGGAAGTAAAAGTAACTGATAATGGAGTAGGCATGGATAGAAATGATGCAGTTAATTGTTTGGAAAGACATGCTACTAGTAAGTTATTTAGTGATGATGATTTATTTAATATTAATACATTGGGTTTTAGAGGGGAAGCACTTCCTTCTATTGCTAGTGTTTCTAAAATGACTATAAAAACTTCTAATGAGAATGAGGGAACAGTTGTTAATGTTTTAGGAGGAGTAGTAACAAAAGTAGAGAGTTCTGATTTAAGATGTGGAACTTCTATAACAGTGAATGAAATATTTTATAATACTCCAGCTAGATTAAAATATTTAAAGAGTTTAAATAGTGAGCTTGCAAATATTGTATCTTATGTAAATAAAATGGCTTTGGCAAATCCAAATATTAAGTTTTCTTTAACTAATAATGCTAAGGAATTATTAAGAACAGATGGAAGTGGTAATCTATTAAAAGTAATTAATAGTATTTATGGTTTGGAAGTAACTAAGAAGATGTGTAAGTTTGAGAATGAAAATGATGATTATTATATAAGTGGTTATTTTTCATATCCTGAAATAAATAGAGCGAGTAGGAATTTTATAACATTACTTATAAATGGTAGGAATGTAAGAAATAATGAGATAATTAAAACTATTTTGGAGGCATATCATACATATTTACCAATAAATAGGTATCCAATAGTAGTTTTAAATATAGAAACAGATTCTTCTATTATTGATGTTAATATTCATCCGACTAAGATGGATGTTAAGTTTTCAAAGATGGATGAACTTAAGGAGCTTATTTATAGTACTATTTCTAAATCTTTGGAGAAATTAACTTTAATACCAGAAGCAAAGTATGAGGATAGACCAATATCTAATATAGAAAAAGTAACTACAGTGGATAATAATATTGATTTTAAGGATAAAGAGGTAGTAAAACCTTTATTTGAAACTTTGAATTTTGATTTTAGTGTTGGTGAGGATGTAACTTCTTATATTAAGAAAGATGAAGATATGCCAAGGTTTAAAATGATTGAAGTTTTGGCTTTAGTTCATGGTACTTATATAGTAGGGGAAAATGAAGATGGAATGTATATTATTGACCAACATGCTGCGAATGAAAGAATAAATTATGAATATTATAAAGAAAAGTTGGGTGAAGAAACTGGGGAAGTAACTGATTTACTTATACCAATTAAGATAGAGTTATCTAATAATGAATATATTCTTTTAAAGAGGCATTTTGATGTTTTAGATAGAATGAATTTTAAATATGAGGAATTTGGTTTTAATAGTATTATTATAAGAAGTCATCCTGCGTGGATAACAAGGGAGGAGCAAATAAGGAAAATAATTGAAGTTATTATTAATACTGAAGATTTTTCTAAAGAGAAGTTTAATGAAAAGATTGCAATAACGTTAGCATGTAAGATGTCTATTAAGGCTAATGAGCATATTTCTTTGGAGGAGATGAGGGAGTTAGTACTTAGATTATCTAAGACAAAGAACCCTTTTACTTGTCCTCATGGAAGACCTACTACTATAATTCATACAAATTATGAGCTTGAAAAGATGTTTAAAAGGGTTATGTAACTTGATTAAATTGTAATTTAGTAGTAATATATTAACGTATGAAAGAGGAAAGTATATGAAAGCAGTTGTAGAAATTAATAATGAGAAATTTGTTTGTACAAAAATAGAGCATGGTGAAGGAAGCAATTCTACTTGTTATTTACTTAATGATGATAAAGTACTTAAGATATATCATAGTGATATATTAGATTATAATGTAGTATATGAGGAAAATCTTGCTCCATTACTTGAAATAAAAAATGGTACTTTTATTTTTCCTGAGCGAATGTTTACTAATGATGAGGGGATAGTAACTGGTTATATATCTCCATTTATTAAGGGTGAAACACTTGTTGATAGTTCTGATAGTCCTTTAATAAAGGATTTTGTAGAGCAGATAGATAGTGTATATCAAGATATTTTGTCTATATCTAAAAAGGGTGTTTTTACTTGTGAAATGGGTGCGAAGAATATTATATTTAATGGAAAGTTTTATATTATAGATACGGATACTTATTTTATAATAAATTCAATTCCAGAACAAATGTGTCTTTCTCATAATCTTGCTATGTTTAATGAGTCTATATTAGACTATATAGTTAGACAGGAGAAAATAGACCAGAATTTATTTGCATTTATTAATAAGAATAGTGTATTGAGAACTTTATGGATTGATATGACTTCTAAGGAAGATGCTAAGCCTTTATTAAAAGAGTTTATATGTGAATTAAAATCTGAACTTGAAAGTATTCATAATACTGATATTGAAACATTTGATGATTTTCATAAAGTATTTAGAAGAGTAAGAAGATAGTATGATATATGTAATAATTGGTCCGACTGGGGTTGGGAAGACAAAACTTAGTGTAAGTCTTGCTAAAAGAATTAATGCTGAAATTATTAATGCTGATAGTATGCAGATATATAGGCAGTTAAATATAGGGGTTGCTAAAATAACTCCTGATGAGAAGGAGAATATTCCTCATCATATGTTTGATATAGTTAATGTTAGTGATGATTATTCTGTTTATAATTATCAAAAGGATGCTAGAAGAATAATAGATAAATTGTTAAAGGAAAATAAGAATATAGTTGTTGTTGGGGGTACTGGGTTATATATAAAGGCTTTGTTATATGATTATACTTTTGATGATAGGGAAAATAAGAATAAGAAGTTATATGATTTTAAATTAATTGGATTAACTAGAGATAGAAAAGTTTTGTATGATAGTATAGATAAAAGAGTAGATATAATGCTTGAAAATGGTTTGGAAGATGAAGTAAGAAATTTATATGATAAGGGTGTAAATACGCGTGCTATAAGGACTGCAATTGGATATAAGGAGTTATATGATTATTTTGATGGGAAGCAAACTTTTGAAGAGGCAATAGATAAAATAAAGCAATCTTCAAGGAGGTATGCTAAGAGGCAATATACTTTTTTTAATAACCAGTTTAGTTCTATTAAATGGTATGATATTGATGATTATTCATTTGATGATATAGTTTTGGACATATTAAAGAACTAGTGTTTCTAGTTCTTTTCAAATTCCCAAATATTTAGTTTTCCTTTAGCAGGTATTGGGTTAATGGGTTTAATATTATCTAATATCCAGGCATATCTTCCAATTTTGTATTCACCACAGATGTATTCTTTTTTGTTTTCTTTTATATGTTTTATAAAGTTTTTATCCATATAAACACAATCTATTAGGTTACATTCACAAATAATGTTTCCGTAGTTCATATCTAGGTTTTTAATAATATTTATAATATCGTTGTTTAGGGATTTCTTATTAAAGTTTTTTTGCTTGCATGAATGTATAATTTTCCTCTATAGTTTGTTTTCCAACTTCTTGTTTCTATTTTTTTGATGTTATTTTTTATTAATGATGCGTAGGGTTCTTTGATACTTAATACTTTCATATGTTTCCTTATTATTTTAATTCTAGGTAAATGTTTTTATCGTAATTGTGTTCTTTGTCACTTAATTCTTTTAGTCTAACATCAGTAATTAAAAGGAATAAAACTTCAAGTTTATCACTGCCATCGGAAGTAACGGGGTCATCCCAAGTAAGGTCTAGATGTAACCATTTTTTGTCAACGTTTACTAAGTTCCATATGTGGTTTTCGCTAGCTATTTTATAATTATTGATACCAAATCTTTCTAGAAATATTGCCATTGCATCAGCATATGAACCGCATAATCCATATCCTTCAATTAGAACTCCGGTAGCAATATTGTAATTTTTGTTATTGTCTGTTGTAATTTCATTACTTGCGTATTTACTGTTATTAATGATGTAATTATGTATTTTTTTTATTTTATCTTTATCACTCATGTCATCGTTAATTTCTTTTTTTATTATTTCATCAACTTTTTTATTTATTTTTTCTATGTCTTCGGTACTATAGTTTTTTTCAATTTCTAAAGTGATTTCTCCTTGTTCATTATATAGAGTGTTAATTGTTTTAAAGGAATTGAATGGATGGACAAAGTTATTAATGCTAGATAGGGTAGTTTGGCTGGACGCAATATCTTTTATATCACTAATACATAAGTCGTAGTTATCATCACAATAAAAGGTAAATTTTGGTGTACCACTATTGATTATGGTATAAAAGACATCAAGAATTTGTTTTTTGTCTTTTACGATAAAGTCATTAGTGTTAGATACGTATAGATAGTCTTTGTCTTTATAGTAACTGTTTTTGGTTATTGTAATATTTTCTCTTTCTTTTATGATATGGTCTCGATAAAAAATATATAATTTATCTTTATAATAAAAAGAGAATACTCCTACTAAAATAATTAATAAAATAGTAATAATAAAAGTAATTTTTCTACTAGTTTTCATTTAATCACCATTATAATTTTATCAAATAAATAAAAAAAAATAAAGTAAATTATTTTACTTTATTAGCAGCTTTCATTAATTTTGATTTATCACGTGCAGCCTTATTTTTGTGAATTAGTCCTCCTGCTATAGCTTTATCTATTTTTTTAATTGCTACTTTAATATTATTATCAATAGCGTCTTTATTACCGTTTTTAATTTCAACTTTAGCTTTTTTAATAGCAGTTTTCATGCTTGCTTTTTCACTTCTATTTTGTTCTCTTTTTAAAGCATCAGTTTTTACTCTTTTTTTAGCACTTTTAATATTTGGCATAAATTTCACCTCACTTTTTTACATCAATTGTAATTTTACCAAAAAAAATAAAAAAAATCAAATAAAATTAACACTTTTCTTATATTTTTATCTAATTTGTATAAAAAAAGTATAAAAAACTACACTAATAAGGGTGATATTATGCGTAATGTTGATTTGAAAGACTTTGAAATAAGAACTGATTTAGTGGCGGATATTGTATCAAAAGATGAAACATATGGGGTAAATGAGGAAGTATATGAGGAAAATGGTGTTAAGGTTTCTAATATAAAGATAGATTCTAAGACTAGTAAATTAATAAATAAAAAGGAAGGGTTTTACACTACAATATATTTTAATGATATAACTGATCATACTAATTTTAAGAATGTAAGGGAAATACTTATAAGGGAATTAAATAAGTTTTTATTTAAGGAAAGTATAAAAAATGATGATACATGTATGGTAATAGGACTTGGTAATGATAAAGTAACTCCTGATGCTTTGGGTTCTAAAACAGCTTCTAATGTTATTGTGACTAAGCATATATATGATTTAGTGGGTTCATTAGAGGAGGGGTATCGTGTTGTATCGAGTTTTAATCCTGGTGTAATGGGTACTACTGGAATAGAAACTAGTGATATTTTGGAGTCTGTTATAGCAAAAGTAAAGCCTAATTTTATAATTGTTATAGATTCTTTAGCGAGTGATTCTATTGATAGGGTATGTAAAACTATTCAAATTACTAATGCTGGTATAAGTCCTGGAAGTGGTATTGGAAATAAGAGAAAGGAAGTATCTAAGCAAATATTAAATATTCCTGTAATAGCACTTGGGGTTCCTATGGTTGTAGATGCTGTAACTATTGTAAGTGATACAATAAATTATATGCAGAAGCATTTTAGTTATAATTTAAAACATAATAATAAGAGTGATAAGTTAGTGCCTTCATATATGAGAAATTATTTAAAGTATGATAATCTTAATCTTTCTAAGGAGGAAAAGAATTATTTTCTTGGTGCTTTTGGTAATTTGTCTGATTTTGAAAAGAAGTCTTTAATTTTTGATGTTTTAACTCCTATTGGATATAATTTTATTGTAACATTAAAGGAAATAGATTTTTTACTTGATAGTTTGAGTAAACTTTTAGGAGAAGGTATTAATAATTGTCTTCATAAAATTAAATAACGACAAAATAATTATAAAGTAAATTTTATACTAAACATGGTGAATGCTATGAAAGTAATAAAATTTATTTTTTTTATATTTATTTTGTGTTTTTCTATATATTATGTTAATACATATATAATAAAAGATAAGGGTAATATTAATAGTGTTATAAAGATAGGAAAAACTAGTTCTTCTAGAAATAATAATGTAATTGATAGTATTTTTAATATTTTAAATGATAAGGATATAAATAATTTGACTTCGCTTTTATCTTTTAAAACAAAGGATACTGGTTATAAGAGGCAACTAAATGCAGAAAGAAGAGAGTTTGTTCCTAAAGTTTATATTTATAATACTCATCAAACTGAGGAGTATAAGGGGACTTTTTATAATATAAATCCTACTGTTATGACTGTTAGTAATATGATTCGGGAGGAGTTAGAAACAAAGAGTATTTATTCTGTTGTGGAGGAAAGGAGTATAAAAAGTGAATTAAATAAGAGGGGGTTGGTATATAGTAATAGTTATAGAATAAGTAGGGAATTTTTGGAGGATGTTAGAGAAAAATATCCTTCTATAACATATTTTTTTGATATACATAGGGATTCTGTTAATAGAAAAATATCAAGTGTTAAGATAAATAATAAGAATTATGCTAAAGTAATGTTTATTGTTACTAAAAAGAATAATAATTATAAGGAAAATGAGAAAAATGTGAAGATAATGGAGGATTATTTAAGTAAGAATTATGAAGGGATTTTGAGAAATACTTATTATCAGCCTTTGTATGTTTATAATCAGGATGTAAATAATACGACTTTTTTAATAGAATTAGGTGGTCCTGAAAATACTTTGGAGGAAATATATAATTCATCTGTTGCTATTTCTTCTGCTATAGAACATTTAATGGAGGAGGTAAAATGAGGGAAAAGTTTGTTAAGTTTGTTTTATTTAGTTTTTTGATATTTTTTTTGGTATTATTATTTGCGGAACATTTTGGATATTATGAAACTAAGGAGGAGAGAGTAAAAACTTTAACAGAGGAACAAATAAAGATATTTGAAAATGATATAAAGAATGGTAAGAAAATAGATATAACTGATTATGTTTTAGAGGAGAATAAGGATTATACTAATGGTTTATCTAAGGGGATATATAAAATATCTTTGAGACTTGAAAAAAGAACTGACCAGATAATTAAAATAATTTTTAATAGAGCTGGAAAGCTTGTAAATGATTAAATTTAGATGAAAAGGGAAAGTGATTTTCTTTTTTATCTTATAGGAAAGTTCTTCCAAAAGTCGAAAAAGTTTTTGGAAAAAATGATAAAAATCTATTGCTATATATCATTTAATATTGTATGATAATAACTATATTATTAAGAAACTATTGGGGAGGGTTAATGTACTATAAAGCATATAAGTTCAGAATTTATCCAGATGAAAAGCAAAGAAATCTAATTAATAAAACATTAGGTTGTACAAGATTTGTTTACAACTACTTTTTGAATGTGCTAAAAGAAAATAGTTATAAAAAAGCAACTGAAAATATTAAGTATTATACTAATTATTTGAAATATGAATATCCATTTTTACAAGAAGTTGATAGTATAGCAATAAGAACTGCACTGTTTAATTTAGAAGATTCATATAAGAGATTCTTTAGCAAACAAACTGGATATCCAAAATTTAAAAGCAAGTTTAGTAAAAATAGTTATAATACAAGTGCTGTATATGGTACATATAAAAATAATAATTATTGTAATATAGAAGTTGATTTAGAAAATAGAACAATAAAATTACCTAAACTAAAAAAGATAAAAATTAGAGGTTACAGAAATACAAAATCTATTAATGGAAGAATTATAAATGCAACTGTTTCAAGAGAACCAAATGGAAAATATTATGTTTCTATTCTTTTTGAAATGAATGATGAAATTAAAAGGGTTATTTCAGCTTCAATAGTAGGTATAGATTTAGGAGTGAAAAATCTTCTAACTCTTTCTGATGGAGTTGTTTATGAAAACAACAAATATATACTGAAATATGAGAAAAGAATAAAGAGAATGCAAAAAGAGCTCTCTAGAAAAGTAAAAGGAAGTGAAAACTATAAGAAGTGTAAACAAAAATTAGCAAAATTATATTCAAAACTAGCAAATGCAAGAAAATATTATATACATAAAATCACTAAAAACATTACTGATGAATATGACATTATTACATGTGAAAAACTTCACACTAAAGAAATGATAATAAATGGTAAAAAATCAAATCTATCTAAAAATATAAATGACGCGAGTTTCAATGAAATATTAAGACAACTTGAATATAAGTCCAAGTTTAAGGGCAAACGGTTTTATAAAATTTATGATTATTATCCTTCAAGCCAAACTTGCAGTAGATGTGATAAACAAGATAAAAAGTATAAAAATTTAAACGAAAGGAAATATGAATGTACAAAGTGTC
>OIYV01000084.1_pt1 | contig 69214 bp, 56 predicted proteins | sample 1588251 | NCBI WGS metagenome assembly OIYV01 (sample SAMN03283282) | human gut metagenome | biome: human-associated habitat; material: feces | host: Homo sapiens | place: Peru | collected 2012
GGAACCCTGTGTCCGCCAGTAAAATGAATAATATAAATTTAGAGATGGACGACTATTTTTCTATATATTCTTTTAATGTATTATAATCTACACTAGTATCTTCACAGGCAAGTTTTATAAAATCTTCTTCACTAATTTCATCCAAGTATTCCATAGTAGATTTAAAATAAGATGTAATATTATCAATTTTTTCTTTTGATTCTATTGTTTCTAATTCACCATTATTAAATTTAAAATATGAATAAGAATGATTTGTAATAGAAATATTATATACTTTATTAAAAGTGATAACACTTAAAGGGTTAGCAGAAATTTTTAATATTTCCCAAGTATTTTCAGGTAATGGGTATATTGAATCTGAAGTATTATTTGAGTAATAATTAGCATCAGCTTCAGAAGTATAAGAATAGTCATTATTTTCATTTAAAATTAATGAAAATCCTTTTTGCTTTTCATAGTTATTATAATTAATAGATATATTATTTGAATCATTTTCATCTGAAATGCGTAATGATTTGTTATTAATATCATAAGTTTTCATAGTAGCAAAATTTAAACACTTATGTTTTATATCATCATAGGCAACAAGATTTGTTGTAGTTATTTTAGCATTATTTGATTTGCTTTTTGCAAATTTAATTATAAGCATATTAAGAAGAGAGAACTTTATTAAAATTATTACTAAAAATAATATTAATAAAATCAATATTATTTTAAAAAATTTTATTTTAGAGAATTTTTTGGATTTAGAATTAAGAGTTTTTGAATTAGTTTCCTCCTCATTAAAATTATCATTTAATAAATACTCAACACTAACATTAAAAATTTTACTTATTTCTTGAATGTTTTTTACATCTGGAGATGACTGTTCTGTTTCCCATTTATAAATAGCTTGTCTTGATACATTTATTTTATCTGCAAATTCTTCTTGTGATAGTCCGCTTTGCTTTCTTAATTTTATTATTTTTTCACTAAATTTCATAATTGATACCTCCTGAATATAGAATAACAAATTAAAGCATATATTACAAGAAATGTTAGTTTGAAATTTGTTAACTTTAGTTTACATTACTAGAAATTTAGTAAATAAAAAGAAGAAAAAATGTAAAAAAGGTTTCAGATATAATTCTGAAACCTTTAATAAATGTGGTTGCGAGGGAAGGACTCGAACCTCCGACCTTCGGGTTATGAGCCCGACGAGCTGCCAACTGCTCCACCTCGCGATGTATGAACTTTTAATATTATACAGCGTGAAAAAATAAATGTCAAGTTTTATAATAAATTATATGCAAAAAAAATTAAAATATTCTAGCTAAAGTAAATAAAACCTTACGGATCCTTGATTTTTTGTTAAAAAAGTGTTGACTTATAACCTTAGAAGGTGTTATAATATTTTTATTGTATAAGAGAAGGGTGATTAAAATTAAAAAACTAAGTGCGCAAAAAGTTTTTTAAACAATATATAAAATACAAGTTGATAAAAATGAGAGTTTATCAGCCTGTATTTTTATTGCCTTTTTTATCGGCTTTTTGGAAGAGGAATTGAATATAAGAAAGTGCTTTTAATTTTACGGGAATAAAGGCAGGGCCCAAAAAATTATTTGAAAACCTTATATGAAAGAAGGACTTCTAAAAAACAAACTCAAACCTGCTAAATTTTAAAAACAGGGGTGATTAGTTTGGTAAAGGATATCAAACACGAGAAGTGCATAAGGAAAACATTTGCAAAAACAGAAGATGCTATTGAAATGCCTAACCTTATTAAAGTACAAAAAGACTCTTATGACTGGTTCATAAAAGAAGGATTAGGAGAAGTATTAAAAGATATTTCACCAATAGTAGACTATTCTGGAAACTTAATACTAGAATTCTTTGATTACTATATGGAAGATACAACTAAATATTCAATCGAAGAAGCAAAAGAAAGAGACACAACATACGCTACAAGATTACATGTAAAAGTAAGACTTATTAACAAAGAAACAGGAGAAATTAAAGAACAAGAAATCTATTTAGGAGATTTCCCATTAATGACAGATACAGGTACATTTGTAATTAATGGTGCAGAAAGAGTTGTTGTAAGCCAATTAGTTCGTTCACCAGGATGTTATTATGCTTTTACATACGACAAAACAGGCAAAAAATTATTTACATCAACAGTAATGCCAATAAGAGGGGCATGGCTTGAATATGAAACAGATGCAAACGATGTTTTTTATGCAAGAGTTGATAGAACAAGAAAAATACCTGTTACAATGCTATTAAGGGCAATAGGTATTTTAACAGATGAACAAATGGTAGAACTTTTTGGAGAAGAGCCAAAATTAATGGCTACAATACAAAAAGATACAGTTAAATCTCAAGATGAAGCATTAATTGAGATTTACAAAAAATTAAGACCAGGAGAATTACCAACAGCAGAAGCTGCAAGAAGTTTATTTAGTGGATTATTATTCAATCCTAGAAGATATGACTTAGCAAAAGTTGGTAGATATAAATTTAACAAAAAATTATCACTAGCTACAAGAATAACAAATCAAGTAGCATTTAGCGATATTATAAATCCTGAAACAGGAGAAGTTTTTGTAGAAAAAGATGCAGTTATAGATGCAGAAGTAGCTACTGAAATTCAAAATTCAGGAATAAATATAGTAGATGTTAAAGTAAACGACCAAAAAGTAAGAATTATAGGTAATGGAACAGTAGATATTCATAAAGTATTAGATATCGACTTTAAAGATGTAAAAATAAAAGAAGAAGTTAATTACGAAGTTCTAAAGGATATTATAGAAAACACAGATAAAAAAGACTTATTAAAAGTAATAGTTGAAAGAATGGAAGAATTAGTTCCAAAACATATTACAAACGAAGATATAATAGCTTCAATAAACTACATATTTAACTTAGATCATGGATTAGGAAAAGTTGATGATATAGATCACCTAGGAAACAGAAGGGTAAGATGTGTTGGAGAGTTATTACAAAATCAATTTAGAATTGGTTTAACAAGATTAGAAAGAATTGTTCGTGAAAGAATGACAATTCAAGACTTAGATGTTGTTACACCACAAACATTAATAAATACAAAACCAATAACATCATCAATTAGAGAATTCTTTGGAAGTTCTCAATTATCTCAATTTATGGATCAAACTAACCCATTATCAGAATTAACACATAAAAGAAGAATTTCAGCATTAGGACCTGGTGGTCTTTCAAGAGAAAGAGCAGGATTTGAAGTAAGAGATGTTCACTTTACTCATTATGGTAGATTATGTCCTATTGAATCACCAGAAGGACCAAACATTGGTCTTATATCAGCAATATCATCATTTGCAATAATTAATGAATATGGATTTATAGAAACACCATATAGAAAAGTTGATAAGAAAACACACAAAATAACTGATATAGTAGAATATATGCCAGCAGATGTAGAAGAAAATTTTGTAATTGCAAAAGCATCTGAACCAGTTGATAAAAATGGTAAATTTGTAAATTCAAAAATAAAAGTTAGAATTGCAGAAGAAATTGCAGAAGTTTCACCAGATGAAGTTGATTATATTGATGTTTCACCACAACAATTAGTTTCTGTTGGTGCAGCAATGATACCATTCTTAGAGCATGATGATGCTCACCGTGCATTAATGGGTGCAAACATGCAGCGTCAAGCAGTTCCACTACTTACAACAGATTCTCCAATGGTAGGAACAGGAATGGAATATAGAGCAGCAAAAGATTCTGGAATAATGGTAATAGCTAAAGAAGATGGAACAATAGATAAAGTTACAGCAAATGAGATTATAGTAAAGAACAAAAAAGGAGAGAAAAAAACATATAAACTACATAAATTTAAAAGAACAAATGGTGGTACTTGTATAAATCAAAGACCAATCGTTGTAAAAGGTGAAAAGGTTAAAGCAGGAGATGTAATTGCAGACGGACCTTCTACAGATAAAGGGGAAATGGCATTAGGGAAAAATGTACTTATTGCATTTGCTACATGGGAAGGATACAACTACGAGGATGCTGTTTTAATAAGCGAAAGATTAGTAAAAGATGATGTATATACATCAATTCATATAGAAGAATATGACTGCGAATGTAGAGACACAAAATTAGGTCCAGAAGAAATAACTAGAGACATACCAAATGTTGGAGAAGACAGCTTAAAAGACCTAGATGAAAACGGAATTATAAGAATAGGTGCAGAAGTTAGACCTGGAGACATATTAGTTGGTAAAGTTACACCAAAAGGTGAAACAGAACTAACAGCAGAAGAAAGATTATTAAGAGCTATCTTTGGTGAAAAAGCTAGAGAAGTAAGAGATACATCTTTAAGAGTTCCACATGGAGAAGCAGGAACAATAGTAGATATAAAAATATTTACAAGAGATAATTCAGATGAATTAGGCCCTGGAGTAAATCAAATAATAAGATGTTATATAGCACAAAAAAGAAAAATATCTGTTGGTGATAAAATGTCTGGTCGACATGGAAACAAAGGTGTTGTTTCTAGAATATTACCAGAAGAAGATATGCCATTCTTACCAGATGGTACACCAGTAGATGTTGTATTAAACCCATTAGGTGTTCCTTCTCGTATGAACTTAGGTCAGGTTTTAGAAGTGCACTTAGGAGCAGCAGTTCGTGAGTTAGGATGGAAAATTGCAACACCAGTATTTGATGGCGCAACAGAAGAAGAAATAGAAGAACTACTTACAAAAGTAGGTCGTACACCAGATGGAAAAACAGTGTTATATGATGGAAGAACTGGTGAAAAATTTGATAAACCAGTTACAGTTGGAGTAATGTACATGTTAAAACTTCACCACTTAGTAGATGATAAGATTCATGCTCGTTCAACTGGACCATACTCACTAGTTACACAACAACCTCTTGGAGGTAAAGCACAATTTGGTGGACAGCGTTTTGGAGAAATGGAAGTTTGGGCATTAGAAGCTTATGGTGCAGCACATACACTTCAAGAAATATTAACAGTAAAATCAGATGATGTTGTAGGAAGAGTAAAAACATACGAAGCAATTGTTAAAGGTGAAAATGTACCAGAACCAGGAGTTCCAGAAAGCTTTAAAGTATTAATAAAAGAACTTCAAAGCTTAGGATTAGATGTAAAATTGTATTCAGAAGATAATAGAGAATTAGAGCTAAAAGAAAACATAGATGAAGGAATAGACTTCAATTTAGAAAGAGAAAAATCTTCATTACAAGAAGAAACAATACTAGAAAATGATGAATTAGAAAATTCTTATATCGAAGAAGATATAGATGATTCAGAAGATTTAATGGATGATGATATGCTATTATCTGATGAAGAATTTAATTCAGACCTAGCAATGGACAACATAGAAAATGATGAAGACTTATCAGAAGAAGACAAATAATAATGATATTTAAAGTTTTGTGTTTGGATCTTAATATAATCCAAACACAAAACCAAAATAATTTAATATTAAATACATAATTAAAAAAAGTAACATTAAAATATGTTCAGCGGTGTAGACTTGTTTATAAAGTGTATTTAAAATTTGTTGTTTGAAAAAGAATGTAAAAACAAACACCAAATACAAAAATCCAAAAACCAATAGGGGGAGAAAAAATTGGACGAACTAGAAATTTTTGATAAAATTAAAATTGGTCTAGCATCAGATGAAACCGTAAGAATGTGGTCAAAAGGTGAAGTAAAAAAGCCAGAAACTATAAACTATAGAACATTAAAACCAGAAAAAGACGGATTATTCTGTGAAAGAATATTCGGACCAACAAAAGACTGGGAATGTCATTGTGGTAAATATAAAAGAGTAAGATATAAAGGAATTATATGTGATAGATGTGGTGTTGAAGTAACAAAAGCAAAAGTAAGAAGAGAAAGAATGGGACATATAGAACTTGCAGCACCAGTAGCACACATTTGGTATTTTAAAGGAATACCAAGTAGAGTAGCTTTAATGTTAGATATCTCACCAAGAAACCTAGAAAAAGTAATTTATTTTGCATCTTATATAGTAACAGATAAAGGAACTTCAGGATTAACTAAATGCCAAATATTAACTGAAAAAGAATATGTAGAAGCAATAGAAAAATATGGTAAAGGTTCTTTTAAAGCAGAAATGGGAGCAGAAGCAATAGAAAAACTATTAAAAGAAATAGATGTAGAAAAGCTATCTGCTAAATTAAAGAAAGAATTAGAAAAAGCAACAGAACAGAAAAAACTAAAAATCTCAAAAAGATTAGACACTGTAGAATCATTTAGATTATCTGGAAATAAACCAGAATGGATGATAATGAATGTTGTACCAGTTATTCCACCAGAATTAAGACCAATGGTTCAATTAGATGGTGGTAGATTTGCAACATCAGACCTAAATGATTTATATAGAAGAGTAATAAATAGAAATAACAGATTAAAAAGATTATTAGAATTAGGAGCACCAGAAATTATTGTAAGAAACGAAAAAAGAATGTTACAAGAATCTGTAGATGCTTTAATAGATAATGGAAGAAGAGGAAGACCTGTTACAGGTGCTGGAAACAGACCTTTAAAATCATTATCAGACATGCTAAAAGGAAAACAAGGTAGATTTAGACAAAACCTTTTAGGAAAAAGAGTTGACTACTCTGGTCGTTCAGTTATAGTTGTTGGACCAGAATTAAAAATTTATCAATGTGGTGTGCCAAAGGAAATGGCAGTAGAATTATTTAAACCTTTTGTAATGAAAGAATTAGTTGGTCGTGGAATAGCACACAATATTAAAAATGCAAAAAGAATGGTAGAAAGATTAAGACCAGAAGTATGGGATATATTAGAGGAAGTTATAAAAGACCATCCAGTAATGTTAAACCGTGCTCCAACACTACATAGATTAGGAATTCAAGCATTTGAACCAGTTTTAGTAGAAGGTAGAGCTATAAAACTACATCCATTAGTTTGTACAGCTTTCAACGCTGACTTCGACGGTGACCAAATGGCTATACATTTACCATTATCACCAGAAGCACAAGCAGAAGCAAGATTCTTAATGCTTTCTGTAAATAACTTATTAAAACCTCAAGATGGTAAACCAGTTACAGTACCAACACAAGATATGATTTTAGGAAGTTACTATTTAACAATGGAAGAAGCTGGAGAACCAGGAGAAGGTACATATTTTAAAGATCCAGATGAAGCATTACTTGCATATCAAAATGGAGATTTAGGATTACATGCAAAAATATTTGTAAGAATGTACAAAGAAATAGATGGGGAATTAAAACACAAAAAAATAGAAACAACAGTAGGAAGAATAATATACAACCAAGGAATTCCACAAGATTTAGGATTTGTAGATAGAACAGATCCAGAAAAAGCTTTTGATTTGGAAATAGATTTCCCAGTAATCAAAAAGAATTTAGGAAAAATTGTTGCAAAATGTATAGATAAACATGGATTAAGCGAAGCGGCTGAAGTATTAGACTATATAAAAGCAACAGGATTTAAATACTCAACAAAAGGTGCTATAACAGTTAGTGCAGCGGATGTTACATCACCAAAAGAAAAAGAAGCAATACTTGCAGAAGCAGATAAAAAAGTTGAAAACATTGCAAAACAATATAAGCGTGGTTTAATAACTAACGAAGAAAGATATAACGAAACAATAAAAGTTTGGGATGCTGCAACAAAAGAAGTTACAAAAGCAATGGAAGAAAACTTTGATGACATGAACCCAATATACATGATGGCTAAATCAGGAGCCAGAGGAAATATTAATCAGTTAAGACAAATTGCTGGTATGAGAGGACTTATGGCCGATACACAAGGTAAAGCGGTAGAAATACCAATTAAGGCAAACTTTAGAGAGGGACTAGACCCACTAGAATACTTTATTTCATCACATGGTGGAAGAAAAGGATTAGCAGATACAGCCTTAAGAACAGCAGACTCTGGATACTTAACAAGAAGATTAGTTGATGTAAGTCAAGACATTATAGTTAGAGAACATGACTGTGGAACTCATGAAGGAATTATAGTAAAAGATATTAAAGATGGAAACCAAGTACTAGAACCATTACATGAAAGATTAATTGGTAGATATGTATTAGAAAATATATATGATCCAAAAACAAAAGAATTAATAGTAGATACAGATACAATGATGACAGATGATATAGCAAGCAAAATAGAAAATGCAGGAATAACAGAAGTTAAAGTTCGTTCATCATTATGCTGTAGAACAGCTCATGGTGTATGTGCTAAATGTTATGGTATGGGACTTGCAACTCGTGAAGAAGTAAATATTGGAGAGCCTGTAGGTATTATAGCTGCTCAATCAATTGGTGAACCTGGTACACAGCTTACAATGAGAACCTTCCACGAAGGTGGTGTAGCTGGTGGAGATATTACTCAAGGTCTTCCAAGGGTTGAAGAGTTATTCGAAGCTAGAAAACCAAAGGGATTAGCTATAATTTCTGAAATAGCTGGTAAAGTAAAAATAAAAGAAGACAAAAAGAAGAAAGAAGTAATAGTTACTTCAAAAGAAGATTCAAAAACATACACAATACCATTTGGATCTAAATTACATGTAAAAGACGGAGACGAAATAAAAGCAGGGGAACAAATAACAGAAGGATCAGTAAATCCAAACGAAATACTATTAATCAATGGTGTTGACGGAGTTTACAACTACTTAATACAAGAAGTTCAAAAAGTTTATAGAAACCAAGGTGTTGATATAAATGACAAACATATCGAAGTAATAGGAAGACAAATGTTAAAGAAAATTAAGATAACAGATGGTGGAGAAACAGATATGTTCCCAGGTTCTTTAGTAGATATGTACGAATTTGAAGCTAAAAACAAAGAAGCAGAAGAGGCTGGAAAGATACCAGCAAAAGGAAAGAGAGCGTTATTAGGAATAACAAAAGCAGCCTTAGCAACAGACAGTTTCTTATCAGCAGCATCATTCCAAGAAACAACAAGAGTACTTACAGATGCAGCTATAAAAGGAAAAGTAGATCCATTAATAGGATTAAAAGAAAATGTTATTATAGGAAAGCTAATTCCAGCAGGAACAGGAATGGCAGTATACAAAAACACAAAAATAAATACAGAAATAGAAAATACTGTGGAAGATGCTACCAAAATAGCAGAAACCAATATAGTTGGATAAAAATAAAAACGACACATTTGCTTGAAAAAGCGATGTGTCGTTTTTTACATGTATGAGCAGACGCCTCTGTCCGCCAGCAGAAATGAATAATGAAAAATTAATAATTAAAAATGAATAATATATGTGTAGGGGAGGAACCCCGTGTCCGCCCGTGGTCTTGACAAAATAGCCTAAAACAGAGTATAATATATGCTGTATAAAAGGAGATTTTTTATGACTAAAAAAAATAAAGATAAAAAATTTGAAACACTAATTTCAAGGACAAAAATATATTTAGTAATAATAGCAATATTACTAATAATATTATGCTGTAATGATACTAGTTATATAGTACCATCTATTCTTATATTTGCATTAACAATTATATATTCGTTATGGACCAATAATAAAAGAAGAGATGAAATTACAAAGCATATACAAGACATGACAGTAAATGTAGACTCAACAGTAAAAAGTTCTTTAGTAAATTCACCATTCCCATTAATAATTATGGAAACATCAGGTAATATAATATGGAAAAGTTCAAAATTTGTTAGTGAATTTGCCAATATAGATATTAATCAAATAACAAAAAACTTAGCTAAAGAAATTAAATTAGATATATTAGAAAGCAAATTAAATAAAGAAGAAATAAAAAATCAATCAATAGAAAAAGAATTAACACTAGGCAAAAAAACATATAAAGTTTTAGGAGAATATGTAAAATCTAAAAAAAGAAAACAAAACGAATATATGATGACATTATATTTTTTAGATAATACAAATTATTTAAACTTACAAAAAGAATATGAAGAAGAGAAAAATTGTATAGGAATTATTACAATAGACAACTATGAAGAAATGATCCAAATGTTGCCAGAGGAAAAAAGGTCTTTAATATTAGCAGAAGTTGAAAAGAGCATATATGATTGGGTTAGTGAAATAGGTGGACTAGTAGTAAAAACAGGATTAAAAACATATTTCTATATATGTAACCAAAAAGAAGTAGAAAAATTAAAAGAAAATAAATTTGAAATATTAGACAAAGTAAAAGATATAGACACAGACGAAACAGTAACATTAACTTTAAGTATGGCAATATCAAGTGAAGGTGAAAACAATTACGAAAAATATAAATCAGCCCAAGTTGCAATGGATATAGTACTAGGAAGAGGCGGAGACCAAGCAGTAATTAGAGAAAATGAGAAATATACCTTCTTTGGAGGAAGAACTCTAGAAGTTGAAAAAAGAACAAAAGTAAAAGCAAGAACTGTTGCAAGAGCATTAGAACAAATAATAACAGAAGCTAAAAATGTAATTATAATGGGACACAGTAACCCAGATATAGACAGTATGGGATCAAGCTTAGGAATATATAGATTAGTTAAATGTTTAAATAAAGAAGCATACATTGTAAATAATACAACAGGTTTAACAATAGATAACTTTATACAAGCACTAAAAGAAGAGGAAGAATATAAAAATATATTACTTAATAAATCAGAAGCACTTAGCAAAATATCTGAGGAAACAGTATTAATAATAGTAGATACAAATAAAAACAACTATGTAGAAGTACCAGAATTATTACAAAAAACAAATAAAATTGTAGTAATAGATCACCATAGAAAAAGTCCAGACTTTATAGAAAATACAATATTAACATTCCACGAGGTGTATGCATCATCTGCAGCAGAACTTGTAACAGAAATATTACAATATGCAGAAACAGCAGTAAAATTAACAACAATCGAAACAGAAGGCTTATATGCAGGAATTATGATGGATACTAAAAACTTTACTTTTAAAACAGGAGTAAGAACATTTGAAGCAGCAGCATTTTTAAGAAAAAAAGGTGTAGACATATTAAAAGTAAAAAAATGGTTTCAAAGTAATTTAGAAAGTTATAACATAATTGCAGATATAGTAAAAGAAGCAGAAATAATAAACGATTCAATAGGAATTTCTGTATATACAAAAGAAGATAAAGATGCAAATTTAATTTGTGCAAAAGCAGCAGATGAATTATTAACAATAAGTGATATAACAGCTTCATTTGTTTTGGGAAAACAAGGAGATAAAATATTTGTTAGTGGTCGTTCAATAGGAGATATAAATGTACAACTTATACTAGAAAAACTAGGCGGTGGAGGACACATTACGGTTGCTGGAGCTCAATTAGAAGGAATGACCTTAGAAGAAGCAAAACAAGAATTAATAATAAGAATTAATGAATATTTTACAGAAGTATAGTATAAGTAAAATTTGAATCTAATATTAGCTAAAAAATAGGAGGTAATTTATGAAAGTTATATTAACACAAGACATAAAAGGTGTAGGAAAAAAAGATGAGATAATAAATGCAAATGATGGATATGCAAGAAACTACTTATTTCCTAAAAAGCTAGCAGTAGAGGCAGATGCAAAAAATATGAGCCTACTAAAAGGAAGAAAAGATTCAGCTAATTTTAAAAAAGAAAAAGAAAAAGAAAAAGCAATTGAAATAAAAGAAAAAATGCAAGGAATAATGCCTAAAATAAAAGTAAAAGTAGGAGAAAACGGAAAAGTATTTGGATCAATTACAGCAAGAGAAATTTCTATGGAATTAAAAAATCAATATAATATAGATATAGACAAAAAGAAAATTAATTTAAAAGATCCAATAAAAGAAATAGGAACATTTACAATAGATGTTAAACTATATGAAGGAATAATAGGAAAATTAAAAATAAATATAATAGGATAAAGCATGTAATACATGTAGGGGCGAAAACCTGTGTCCGCCCGCAGAAATGAAATGAATAATATATGTGTAGGGGCGGAACTCTGTGTCCGCCCGTCAAATTAAAGAGGTGTAAAAATGGAAATAGGAAAAATACCACCAAATGATACAGAAGCAGAGCAAGCAGTATTAGGAAGTATGCTAACAGATAAAGAAGCTACTATTGCAGCAATCGAAGTTTTAAAAGAAGATGACTTTTATAGAGAAGACAATAAAATAATATATAAAGCTATTTTAAATTTATATAATAGAGCAGAACCTGTAGATATAATTACACTAAAAGCAGAACTTACATCTATGGGAAAATTTGATAGTGTTGGTGGTTTAGAATATTTGGCAGAGTTACCTGAAAGAGTACCAACAACAGCAAATGTTGAAAGATATATAAAAATAGTAGAAGAAAAAGCAATTTTAAGAAATCTTATAAAAACAGCCAATGACATAATAAGCTTGGGATATGACCCAACAGAAGAAGTAGAAAATATTATGGACAGTGCAGAAAAAAAGATTTTTGATATAATGCAGTCAAAAAATCAAAAGGGTTATACACCAATAAAAGATGTTTTAGTAGATACATTTGCACAATTAGAAACATTGTATAATCAAAAGCAACATATAACAGGAGTTCCAACAGGATTTGCAGATTTAGATTACAAAACAGCTGGACTTCATGGATCAGACTTGGTATTAGTAGCTGCTAGACCAGCAATGGGAAAAACAGCATTTGCATTAAATATTGCTACAAATGCGGCAATAAGAGGAAAAGTTCCAGTAGCTATTTTTAGCTTAGAAATGTCAAAAGAACAATTAGTAAACAGGGTTTTATGTAGTGAGGCAATGGTAGATAGCAACAAAGTTAGAACTGGAAAATTAGACGAACAAGATTGGACAAAGCTAGCTGGAGCATTAGGGCCATTATCAGAAGCGGAAATATATATTGATGACACACCTGGTATATCAGTAATGGAAATAAGAGCAAAATGTAGAAAATTAAAACTAGAAAAAAATATAGGGCTAGTAGTAATAGACTATTTGCAATTAATACAAGGAAGTAATAAAAGAGGCGGAAGTAGAGAGCAAGAAATTTCAGAAATAAGTAGATCTTTAAAAATATTAGCAAAAGAGATAAATGTACCAGTTATTGCATTATCTCAGTTATCAAGAGCTCCAGAACAAAGACCAGATCATAGACCAATGCTTTCAGACCTTCGTGAATCTGGTGCAATAGAACAAGATGCCGATATTGTAATGTTTTTGTATAGAGATGACTATTATAATGAAGATACAGAAAAGAAGAATATTGCAGAAGTAATACTTGCAAAACATAGAGCAGGCTCTACAGGTACAGTTGAACTACTATGGCTTGGAAATTATACGAAATTTGTTAATATAGATAAAACAAGGTAAAAAACAATTGACTTTTTTTACCAGTTATTGATAATACTTATATAGATACATATAATCTATTAAGAAGTTTAATAATTAAACATTTAGAGCAAAAAAAGAACTAGAGTCTGCATACTCTAGTTCTTTTTATGTACTCTAAATACAAAATGTTTAAAAATACTGTACTGTAAGAACTCCATATCCAACCGCTAATAATATAAACATAAAATTGACCAAACACAAATAAAATGCTATAATATTAGCTATGGAAGAAAAAATATTAAAAACAATAAAAAAATATAATTTAATAAAAGATGGAGATAAAATAGTAGTAGGTGTATCCGGAGGGCCAGATTCTATAACACTTTTAGATTTGTTATTAAAATTAAAAAATCAAAACATTATAAAATTTGATATTGTAGTATGCCACATAAACCATATGATTCGAGAAGAAGCAACAAGTGATGAAGAATATGTAAAAGAATATTGCAATAAACACAATATAGAATGCTTTGTAAAAAGAGCAGAAGTAGAAGAAATAGCAAAACAAAATAAAATGGGAACAGAAGAAACTGGAAGAAAAATTAGATATGACTTTTTCTATGAAATATTAGAAAAAACAAAATCAAATAAAATTGCAACAGCCCACAATGCAAACGACAATGCAGAAACCGTTTTAATGAACATTATAAGAGGTTGTGGAACATCTGGTTTAAAAGGAATAGAGGCAAATAATAAACAAATAATTAGACCATTAATAGAATGCAGTAGAAAAGAAATAGAAGAATATTGCAAGCAAAATAATTTAAATCCAAGAATAGATAAAACAAATTTTGAGAATGATTATACAAGGAACAAAATCCGAAACATGTTGATTCCGTATATACAAGAAAATTTTAATCCTAATATAGTAGAAGGAATTAATAGATTATCATCACTTTCAAAACAAGAGAATGATTATTTAGAAAAAGAAACTCAAAAAGCATATATAAGTATTGTAGAAGAAATAACAAATACAAGTATTTCGTTAGATTTACAAAAATTTAATTCTTTAGAAAAAGTTATAAAAAGTAGAGTTGTGTTATATACTATAAATGAACTTTTTAAAACAAAAAATGGAATAGAAAAAAAACATATAGAAGATATAATAAAACTTTGTAGCAATAATATAGGAAATAAATACTTAATTCCAAACAAAAAAATGAAGATTTTGGTAAAAAATAAAAAAATTTTTTTTATGGCAAACCAATAGCATCCGTAAGAAAACCCTTGAGACAACTAAATTACAGAGAAAAAAGTTTTAAAAAAAGTATTGAAATTAAAAAGTTAGTGTGCTATATAAATATTAAAATGTTATCTTTGTATGTTTTATAAAAATAAAACATGGACGGCATTAAATGTCGTCTTTACAATTTAATAAGGAGGACAAAATCGTTGAAGGGTAAATTAAAAACATTAGCCATATGGTTAATATTAGGAATTATTTTTGTTGTATTATTAGTATCAATATTAGATAATGCAAATACAAAAATGAGTTATTCAGAGTTAATAACTAAAATGGAAGTAGGAGAAGTAAAAGAAATAGAAATAAGTGCAGATGGTTCAACAGCGTATGTAAAAATAGATGGAGACAATATTCCAAAAGAAGTAAACATACCAAGCATACAAAGCTTTATGGACTATTCAAATGAACAATTAAAAGATGGAAAAATTAAACTAACAGAAAAATCACAATCTGTATTAATTACATTATTAGGACTAATTTCTCCATTTGGAATAATAATAGTATTATTCTTGTTCTGGTTTATATTAATGCGTAATGCAACAGCACAAAATGGCGGAGCAAATAAAACAATGTCATTTGGAAGAAGTAAAGCAAGAATGACATCACCAGAAGACAAAAATAAAATAACCTTCAAAGATGTTGCAGGAATAGAAGAAGAAAAAGAAGAATTAGAAGAAATAGTAGAATTTTTAAAGAATCCTAAAAAATTCACAGACATGGGTGCAAGAATACCAAAAGGTGTATTACTAGTTGGACAGCCAGGTACAGGTAAAACTCTTTTAGCCAAAGCAGTTGCAGGAGAAGCAGGAGTTCCATTCTTTATTATGAGTGGTTCAGACTTCGTAGAAATGTTTGTAGGTGTTGGAGCATCAAGAGTAAGAGATTTATTTGATCAAGCTAAGAAAAATGCACCATGTATAATATTTATAGATGAAATAGATGCTGTAGGACGCCAAAGAGGAGCAGGCCTTGGAGGAGGACATGATGAAAGAGAGCAAACATTAAATCAATTACTTGTTGAAATGGACGGATTTGGAACAAATGAAGGGGTTATAGTAATTGCAGCAACTAATAGACCAGATGTATTAGATAAAGCATTATTAAGACCAGGAAGATTTGATAGACAAATAGTAGTACCAGCACCAGATGTAGCAGCTAGAGAAAAAATATTAGAAGTACATTCAAGAAACAAAAAAATGGCAGATGATGTAGACTTAAAAACAATAGCAAAAAATACTTCAGGATTTTCAGGAGCAGACCTAGAAAATGTTTTAAACGAAGCAGCATTACTTGCAGCAAGAAGAGATTTAGAACAAATAGGAATGAAAGAAATAGAAGATGCCATGGTAAAAGTTACAATGGGACCAGAAAAGAAAACAAGAGTAAGAAGCCAAAAAGAAAATAAATTAGTAGCATATCATGAAGCAGGTCATGCAGTTGTAAGTAGATTCTTAGAATCACAAGATCCAGTTCATCAAATATCAATAGTTCCTAGAGGAATGGCTGGTGGATATACAATGTATAGACCAACAGAAGATAAATCATTTATGTCAAAAACAGAAATGGAAGAAAATATTGTATCACTATTAGGTGGTAGAGTAGCAGAACAATTAATATTAAACGACATATCAACAGGAGCAAGCAATGATATAGAAAGAGCATCAAAAGTAGCAAGAGATATGGTAACAAAATATGGAATGAGCGAAAGAATAGGAGCAATTATGTATGGTTCAGGACAAGAAGAAGTATTCTTAGGAAGAGACTTTGCTCAATCTAAAAACTATTCAGAAGAAACAGCAGCAATAATAGATGAAGAAACTAAAAAAATTGTAGACACAGCATATCAAAGAGCTCAAAGCATATTAACAGAGCATATAGATAAATTGCATGCAGTAGCACAAGTTCTATTAGAAAAAGAAAAGATAGACGGAGAAGAATTTGATGCAATATTTGCAGAATAAACTAAAATAAATAAGAGATAGGCAAATAAAAATATTTGCCTATTTTTTGTGTTATAGTAATTTTCTCATTTTCTACTATATAAAAAACATATGTAGGGGCGGACGCCTCTGTCCGCCCGAGCGGAATTTATTCAGCTTTGTTTTTCAAATTGGTGTATAGTTATTTTATTAAAGTAAAAACAATGATTAACTTATTTGCAAATAAAGAGTTTTTAGTTGCATTTTTGTATTAGAATGATATAATTTATAAAAAAATAAAGGAAAGAACTAAATGAACAAGAAAGAAATAATAAATTTTTTATTAATACCAATTTTAATAGTAGTAACATTTGAACAATATTTTTGTATAAGTAATTTTGGATTGAGTTTAACAGTACAAAAAGGAATTGCTTTTGTACTTTCGATTTTACTATACTATTTATTCTTTTTTATTTTTTGGGGACTTACTAAAAAAACTAATAAGTCAATATTAGCTATAAGCATAATTTTATTCGTATTTTCAGTAATTAATAGTATAAAAATAGCATATACAGGTGAACCAATCACATTTTCAGATATATTATATTTAAAAAATTCGGATGAATTAATAGGTATAGTGGGAGAAACACTATATCAAATGATAAGTAATTATATATACATGGTAATCATCTACCTTGCATGCTTAATAGTTATTAATTTATTAGCTTTCAAAAATAGTATAGAAGTACATAATACAAAAATAAGATTGAATTTAATAATAATTCCCATAATAATTCTAGTATTATTTTCACTACCGTTAGAAACAACCAAGAAAATAATGTTTAAATATGTTTATAATGTAGAAGGCAGAAAAGATTATGAGGCAAAAATATCAAATCTTGGATATTATTCAGATTACGGAGTAGTATTGGGAATGTATGGACAAATGCTTGAAAATAGAATTAGTAAACCAGAAAGTTATAATGAAGAAGAGATAAAAAAAGAAATAAATGTAAAGAATGAAGAAGCAAAAGAATTTGGAAGTCCAAACATTATTACAATATTATCAGAATCATTTTGGGATATTTCTAAAATTAATGAAGTAAAGTTTGATAAAGATATAACATCAAATTTTAATTTATTAAAAGATAAAGGAAAATGCTTTGAAATGGTTTCACCTTCTTATGGTGGAATAACAGCAAATGTGGAGTTTGAATTTCTTACTGGAGCAAATTTAATGTATTTCAACTATGGATATGTTCCAACTATGCAATTATACAGAAATAAAACATACTATAACAGACCATCAATAATTTCAGAATTAAAAAATAATGGATACAAAACAGAAATTGTTACATATACAAGTAATAGATTATTTAGTAGAGGTAACTTTTATAAATATTTGGGAGTTGATACAGCAGAATTTATTACTGATGTAAACGAAAATGAAATAAAAGGAAAATATATATCAGATAAGAGTGTAATAGATAGAATAATATATAAAATGAACTCAAAAACAGATGAAGAAAAACTTTTTTATATGGCAATGACCTTAGAATCACACATGCCATATAAAAAAGATAAATATGATAATTATGATATACAAATAACACAAAGTAGTTTGTCAGAAGAAATGAATGGAACAATAATATCATATGCTCAAGGAGTATATGATGCGGATCAACAATTGGGTAGATTATATGAATATATACAAACTATAGATGAACCAACCATAATAGTATTTTTCGGAGATCATTTACCATATTTAAACACTGAAGATGGACAAGACATACTTCAAAAATTACAATATTTTAATACTGAAAACGAATTAGTAAATACATATAGAAAATACAGTACAGAAGCATTGATTTTAGCTAATTTTGATATTGACAAAGAAAAAGGATATTTAGGAGCAGACTTGTTGGGGACATATGTACTTAATAAAATGGATATTAATATTTCCGACTATTATAAATGGCTATACACAACAAAAGACGAAATAAGTGGAGCAAATTGGAAAATTACAGTGGATAAACAAGGGGAAATTTATAACACTAATCTTTTAGAAGATAAGATGAAAAAAGCATATGAATTACGAAGGAATATACAATACAAGTATTTTATAAAATAGAAAAGCATTTTTTATAAAGCTTACTATTGACAAGCTATACGAAATTAGAGTATAATAATTAACGAGAAAAAACAAAGAAAATCCCACATACTGAGTAAAGTACTGGAAGGAGGGGAACAAATGTCAGAAATTAAAGTTAATAACGGAAATATAGAAGATGCTCTTAAAAGATTTAAGAGACAATGCGCAAGAAACGGAGTTTTACAAGAAGTTAGAAAAAGAGAGCATTACGAAAAGCCTAGCGTTAAAAGAAAGAAAAAATCAGAGGCTGCTAGAAAAAGAAAATTTTAAAAATAAAAGCTTGCAATTATTGCAAGCTTTTGATATTTTTATATAAGTATATGCAGAATTCTCTGTCCGCATCAAAAGATTAAAAGGATGTAAAAATGAAAAAGAATAATGTATTTTTAGTTATAGTATTTATTATAGTATTTTTATTCATTGGTATAAACATACTAGCAAAACCGTTTAGTGACGGAGATGAACTTATGAATTTATTTAACACATATAAATTATATAATGGATTAAAACTATACAAACAAATTCCAGTTATTGCTACGCCGTTACTATTTTATTTAGGTGTAATAATATTTAAAATATTAGGAACGGCAAATTTATTAAACTTTAGAATTTATAATATAATAGTAAATGTAGTAGTTGTAATTTCTTTATATAGAATATTTAGAAAATTGAACATAAGAAAACTAAAAAGTATAATATATACAATTTTACTAGAACTAATACTTGTATCAAAGCCTATAACAATTGGAATCACATATAATATGTTAGCATATGCAATATGTTTGATAGGAATTAATATAGCTTTAAAACGAGATAAAATAAAGAAATATTTTTTAATTCAAGGTATAATAATTTTTCTTGTATTTATGGCTAAGCAAAATATAGGAGTATATTATGCTTTAGCAAATATATTAATAGAAGTTCTTTTATACCAAAAAGAATGTATAAAAAATATTTTTAAATTAATTATAACACCAATATTACTAGGAATAGTATACATATTATATTTGTATTTCAATGACTCTTTATTTGAATTTATAGATTATACAGTATTAGGAGTAAGAGAGTTTAGTAGCAATTTACTTTTTAGAAGTGGAATAATGTGGCTTGGTGTTGATTTAGTTATAATAGCAAGCAACATAATTCTATTTTATAATAAAATTATAAATAATAAATACAGGAAAAATACAATTATATTATTTACATATGGAGTTTGCTTATTGCTTATGGGGTACCCAATATTTGATTATTGGCATATGGCATTAGCAAGTATTGTACTAATTATAAGCATAATATATATAATAGAAAAAACTCTAAAAATAAACATAAAAGAAGAGTATTTAAGAATGGGCATTGTATTATTAATTATATATATGCTTTTTTCTATTGGTTATAAGTCATATGTTTATCTTAATATACATTGCAAAGAAAAAGAAAATATATTTTATGGAATAATAGCGTATAATGATATGCAAAAAAATATAGAAGATGTTATTAGTTATATAAATAAATCAGATAAAGATGTTGTAATTGCGTCTAGTCGCTCAGGAAAATATTATATGTATATGGATAAAAAAGGAAATGATATATTTGACACACCATTGAGGGGAAATATTGGAAGTAATCAATTAGAAAAACTAATAAATAAAACAAATAGTTTAAAAGATGTATATTTATTAATAATGACAGAAAATGAAAGTTGGCAAAATATTAAGGAATTTAGAAAATATATAAAAGATAATTATGAAAAAATAGGAGAAGTAAGTGAATATAGCATATATTATATTCCATAGCTAATTGTAAAGAATATAATTCTAAAAAATGGAAATATTATCTGTATAGGAGGAAATAATGAAAACAATAAAAATTAAAGAAGGTATAAACTTACACATAATAGATACAAATAAATTTAAGACAGATCTTTTGGCAGTATTTTTAACTACACCATTAGAAAAAGAAAAGGTAACCCAAAATGCTTTAATACCAGCAGTACTAAGAAGAGGTTGTAAGGCATTACAAACTCAAGAAGAAATAAGTATTGCATTAGAAGAAATGTATGGAGCATCTTTTGATTGTGGTGTAGATAAAATAGGAGATAACCAAATATTAAAATTTTATTTAGAAACAATAAATAATATATATACACCAGAAAACGAAGATAATTTAAAAAATGCAATTAAAATCTTATTGCAAATAATTTTTGAACCATTAATTCAGGATAATAGATTTAACAAAGAATATGTTGAAAGTGAAAAAAATAACCTGAAAAAAATAATAGAAGGAAGAAAAGATTCAAAAGCAACATATGCAGTTGAAAGATGCATAGAAGAAATGTATAAAGAAAAACCATATTCACTATATAAATATGGAAAAATAGAAGACTTAGAAAAAATAAATGAAGAAAACTTATATGAACAATATCAGAAATTAAAAAATAATTGTAAAATAGATATATTTGCATCAGGGGAAACAATTGAAAATATATCAGAAGAAATTTTAAATAATAATTTTATAAAAGAATTAAACGAAAGAAAACCCAAATATATAGTTAATAATCTAGAGGCTAGAAAAAAAGAAAAAGTACAAGAAAAAGTTGTACAAGAAAGTATGGATGTAGCTCAAGGAAAACTAATATTAGGAATGGATATTCTAGAAGAAAATGAGCAAGATAAATATATAGCACTAGTGTATAATGCTATTTTAGGAGGAACAGCAAATTCTAAAATGTTTCAAAATGTAAGGGAAAAGAATTCACTTGCATATACAGCATCATCTTCATATATAAGGCAAAAAGGAAATATATTTGTAAAATGTGGAATAGAAATAGAAAACTATGAAAAAGCACTAAAAATTATAAAAGAACAAATAGAAGATATGAGAAAAGGAGAGTTTTCAGACGAAGAAATTTCACAAGCAAAATTAAATATAATATCAACAATAAAACTAATACCAGAAGAACAAGATACGGAATTAATGTATTATTTTTCTCAAGAGTTATCAGGGTATAAAATGAACTATGAAGAATATATAAATAAAATTAATTTTGTAACTAAAAAAGATATTATAGACCTAGCCAATAAAATTCAAATAAATACAATATATTTTTTAACTAATAAATAAATCACATGTAGGGGCGGACGCCTCTGTCCGCCCGTAGCTACAAAGATATACTGTATAAAAAAGGAGAAAAGCCATGCAGATTATAGAAAATTTAAAAATAAAAGAAAAACTATATGTAGAGAAGCTAGAAAATGGCCTAACAATTATGATTTTACCTAAAAATACCACACAAAAAAAATATGTAATGTGGGGAGTAAATTTTGGATCAATTGATAATCATTTTATTAATCCGGATAATGGGCAAGAAATAGAAATACCGGACGGAGTGGCTCACTTTTTGGAACACAAAATGTTTGAGCAACCTAATGGAACAAATAGCTTGGATACTCTTTCTGCACTAGGAGTAGATGCAAATGCATATACAACTAATGACTATACAACCTATTTGTTTGAATGCACAGATAAGTTTAACGAAGCATTAGAAGAATTAATGGATTATGTACAGCATCCATACTATACAGATGAAAATGTAGAAAAAGAAAAAGGAATAATAGCACAAGAAATAAAAATGTATGATGATTATCCAAGTTGGAAAGTATATTTGAATGCATTAAAGTGCTTGTATAAAGACCATCCAATAAGATTAGACATTGCAGGAACAGTAGAATCTATATCTAAAATAGATAAAGAAATGTTATACAATTGCTATAATACATTTTATACACCAGCAAATATGTTAATGGTATTTGCAGGAGATTTTGAACCAGAACAATTAGTAGAACAAGTAAAAAAACATATTGTAAATAATGAAAATAAAGGTGATATAAAAAGAATATATCCAAAAGAAATAGATGAAGTAAACAAAGAAAAAGAAATTGTGCAAATGGATGTAAATAATCCAATATTTGCAATAGCATATAAAGATAAAACATTAGAAAATAAAACAGAACAAGTAAAAAAACATATTGCAATAGAAATAATTTTAAATATATTATTAGGAAAAAGTTCAAAGTTGTATAAGGAATTATATGAAGAGGGGCTATTTATGATAGCACCAGATTTAGATTATGAATTTTCCAAAGATTATGCACATGTTGTAATATCTGGACAATCTTCAAACCCAGAAAAAGTAATGGAAAAACTAAAAAAAGAAGTAGAAAAAATAAAACAAAACGGTCTTGAAGAAGAAACCTTCAATAGAATAAAGAAAAAAATATATGGAGATTATGTAACAGAATATAACGATGTAAGTAGCATATCAAGAATGCTAATGAGCGACTATTTTAAAGGAATAAACAGTTTCGAATATATAGAAAACCATAAACAAGTTACAAAAGAATATGCAGAAAAAATATTAAAAGAAGTATTTAATGAAGATAAAATGGTAATATCAATAGTAGAAGGAAAAAAATAAGAAAATGAAAGAAATGTTTAAAAAAATTAAAGAAAAAGATATTGATATATTTGTATTTTTACTAGTAACAATAACTGTAATAGCATTTGAAAGAACTCTAAGTGCATATGATGAATTATGGAATTTTAGCAACACATATAAAATGACAATAGGGTTTAAAATTTATACAGATTTAAATGTTATAATAACTCCATTGTTCTTTTATATTGGATACATATTTTTGAAATTATTTGGTGCGAATTTTTTATCATATACAATATATAATATTATAACAGAAGTAGTATTATTTATGCTTATTTTTAAACTATTTAAATTGTTAAAAATAAAGCGAAGAAGATGTATATTATACACTATATGTATCTTGTGGGCATTTATGGATATTATAAGGGCAGGCGCAAATTATAATAGACTAGTATATATACCAATATTAATAATGACAATTCTTTTAATAAAAAAGAAAAGCAATCCGTATATATTGGGAATATTAGTATTAATCATTTTCTTAATTAAACAAAATGTTGGAGTATATGTTGGAAGCGGAATATTAGCATATATACTATTGGTACAGAAAATAGATACTAAAGAAAAAATTAAAAATATTATAAAGATGGGAGTAACTTTTATATTACTTTTATTTATGTTTTTAACGGGGCTATATTTAGATAATAATTTATATCCATTTCTAGATTGTACATTTTTAGGAGTTTCAGAATTTGGAGCAAATAATTTTTGGATAAATTGGATAATGATTACATATTTAGCATTAGCTTTATTTATAGTAATTGTAAATATATTTGAAATTAAAAGCTCTAAAATAGAATTAGACAGTGATATAAAATATAATATAAAAACCATATTGTGTATAGGAGTACCACTAACTTTAACAACATTTCCAATTTTTAATGCTTTTCACATGTTTATGGGATTACTTATATTAATAATAGAATTTATTTATTTAATAGAAACCACATTTATATCTGAAATTTTTAATAATAGAAAAACAGAAAAAATAATTGTAAGCATTGTAATAATATTATTTTTAGGACATATATCTGTGTATGCTTATATATATGCAAACGAAATACAAAACAAGAATTGCAGCATTATAGTAGACAAAAATAGCCCATATTATGGGGTTGTATGTGAAAAAAAATTAAAAAAAGAAATAGAAATGGTTTGTAAATTTATACAAGAAAACAATCAAAACAGTATAAATGTAAAAGTATTATCTTATAAAGCGAATTTGTATATGGTGCTACTAAATAAAAATAATAATATATACGACCTACCAAACCTAGGAAACTTAGGAAAAAAAGGAGAAGATGGACTAATAGAAGAAATAAAACAAATGAAAAATACTAAAATATTAATTCAAACAAATGAAGAAGACATATTTTGGCAAGAATCTAAAAAAGTAAGAAAATATATACAAGAAAATTATATAAAAGAGGGAACAATAGAGGATTTTGACATATATTATATACACTAATAAATGTTGAAAAATGTACAAAACCATCAAAAGAAATCGTAAAACAAATAAATTGAAATAAAAATTATAAAAAATAACAAAAAAAGGCATACGAAATAGGCTATTTATAGCCTATTTTTGTTGACTATACAAAAAAAATGTGGTAGTTTAAAAACAGATAAAAAATTAAACTCGTAAAAGGAGAGTGATTGTATGTTGGAAGAGAAAATTAGTGAAAAAAGAGAAGAATTAAATAAAAGCATAGAAAAAAACAAAAACTATGACAAAACATACAAACTTAGTGTAGAGTTAGATGATTTGATATCACAGTTCTATGAAAGAACAAAAGAAAAAAATAAAAAGAATACAAAACGAAAAGTAATGTATATTGTATAGAGGTAACTATTTAGTTACCTCTTGTTTGTTACATAAATATTACAAAAACATTGCAAAAATTTTTTTTTTTTGATAAAAGTATTGAAAATATTCTAAAATATTGTAAAATTAAAGTAAGTATGTAAATAAAAATAAGCGAGGAAAAGCTATGAAGATGAAAATAAAAAAAACTGTTATTTTTTTAATAATTACTATGATATTTTTAATTCCTAAAGAGGTATTTGGAAAAGAATACTATGTGGCAGTGGAAAAAACAATATCAATTCCTGTAAGATACGAAATAAGTAGTCAATTTTCACAATTGCATTCTGTAGCGAGAGATAAAAAAACGGGTAAATATAAAGTTAATTCTAGCAATCCAGAAATTGTTGCTACCTCACTTAGCAATGGATGTAAAAATATAGAAGTCACTGGAAAAAAAGTACGGAGAAGCTAATGTTAGTTTTACTACAGAAGCTAATTCTAGAGGAATAAAAGAAACAAAATCTGGAAGTGTAAAGATAATTGTAACTGCAACAGAACTTACCGAAGAAGATAAAAAAACTATAGAAGAAGAAAAACAAAAGATTGAAAATAACCAAAATTATAAAGATGCATATAAAAATGTACCTGGCGCAAATGCAACTCATAATGAAATAGCAAATTTTATTGGTAGCTGTACGAATAATAATAAAAAAGATGTTCTAGAAAAGGTTTCAAAGGAAACTTTAAAAAAATGGAAAACAACGCTTGAAACAGCAATTGCTAATGATGCTGTGTTAAGAAAAGGATATTTAAAATATTTGGATGCCTTAAATGAAATAATAGGAGGTAGCAAAATAAGCGATACAACATTCAACAATATGAAAGAACATGCAAATGCGAGTGCAGATGCATCACAAAAAACAGCGGATGATGCAGAAAAGGAAATAAACAAAATATTAGGAAAATTTGAATTGGACAAAGGAACTCCAAGGGGAACAAATAAATTTCAATCAGATGTCACAAGTGATACAAATAATTATAAACCAAGTGACATAGATAGTAAAAGTGCAACTAAAATAGAAACGGCGACAAGTAAAGTTCTAACGGTAGTTAGCAATATAGGAATAGCAATTTCAGTGATTGTGCTAGCAATATTAGGAGTGAAATATATGCTAGGAAGTGTAGAAGAAAAAGCAGAATACAAACAAGATTTAATACCATATGTTATAGGTGCTTTAATTTTATTTGGAATAACAGGGTTTGTAAAAATATTAATGATAATAGGAGAAACAATAAGCTCATAAATATTTTATATAAATATGTTGAAAAAAATGCGAAATTAATGTATAATAAAAAAAATAGTCTATATTGTAATCGGAGGTGATACTATGAAATTAAAATCAATTTTTATGTTAATCTTAGTATTATTAGTAGTATTATCCTCAAATATATATGCAGTAGATAAAATATTTGGTCAAGCAAAAGATTTTGTTGATACAGGCAAAAAAAACACAGGGGCAACTATAGATACAACAAAATTAAAGAGTACATCTGATACTATATTTAATGTGTTTTTTGGAGTTGGAGTTGGAGTTGCTGTTGTTGTTGGAGCAATATTAGGGCTACAATTTATGCAAGCTGGAATAGATAAAAAAGTCCAAGTAAAAGAGGCGTTAGTTGCATATGTAATAAGTTGTATTGTTCTATTTGGGGCATTTGGAATATGGAGATTAGCAGTAGCAATAATGAGTTCAATTAGTTAAAGTTATTTAAGTTATTAATGTTATCTTACGAATAAGATACAAAAAAATATATATTTTAAAATTTAAGGGAGGAATTTATATGAAAAAAACATATAAAATATTATCTATGGCAATAATGGTAGTAATGATACTAAGCGTATTATCTTCATCAGTATTTGCATTATCACCAGCTTCAATTAAAGCATCTGCAACATCCGCAGATGGTACAATACAAACAATAGGTGGTAAAATATTATCTGCTGTAACAACAGCTGGAATAGTATTATCTGTTCTTATGTTAGCAATACTAGGTGTTAAATACATGCTAGGAAGCTCAGAAGAAAAAGCAGAATACAAAAAATCAATGATGCCATACTTAATAGGTGCATTATTAGTATTTGCAGCATCAACAATAGCAACAGCTGTAAATGGTTTATTTACATTTTAATTATAGAAAAGCAGCTCGGCAAGGGCTGCTTTTTCATTAAAGGGAGAAAAAGCATATGAAAAATAAAAAGATATTAATAGTTTTACCCTTAATAATATTAATTTTAGTTATAAATAGTTCTATTATATTTTCTGCAACGATATTACCAGGAGAAATAAAAAATGATAAAGATCTTGGTGATGCTGACACACAAATGGAAACAATAGGAACAAGAATTTTTACAGCAGTATCAAATGTTGGAATTGTTGCTTCTGTGGTAGTTATTGCAATAATTGGTGTTAAATATATGTTGGGTAGTGTAGATGAAAAGGCAAAATATAAAGAGACTTTAATGCCATATTTAATAGGGGCATTTTTAGTTTTTGGTGCTTCAACAATTGGAAAAATAGTTTATAATTTATTTAAAAATATTACTTAAAGGAGGAGAAAATGAATAAGAAAATAAAAATATTGACAACCATAATGATCATTGTCTTTTTCCTTGCTATATTATCGAACATTACATTAGCAAAAGTGGATATCGACAAGATAGATGATAATGATTCAAATGTTAGTGGAGGAACAGAAATAAAGAAAATTGGCTCATATGCCTATACAGCAGTAACAAATGTTGGAATTGTTGCAGCAGTGGTTGTTGTCGCAATACTAGGCGTTAAATACATGCTAGGAAGTGCAGATGAGAGAGCAGAATATAAAAAATCAATGATGCCATACTTAATAGGAGCATTATTAGTATTTGGAGCTTCTGGGATTGCTAAAGCAGTAGTTTCTTTAGCAAAGTAATACTATATTACAATTATATTACAAAAAAATTAAAATTATATTATTTTTAGAAAAAACCTTACAATATGTAAGGTTTTTTGCTATAATAAAATAGATGAAATATATATAATGGAGGAGCTTGAAATGGGCACATATATGATACCTAGAAACACTAAAGGCGAGGGGAGAATATTATTTATATTTTCTACTAAAGCACTTATATATACTGTAGTTGGAGCACGGAATAGGATTTCCTATTAATTGGATTTGCAAATCTATGGGTGCAACATATATAGGCTGGGGAGCAATAGCTTTGCTTGGTTTACTTGGCTTTATAATAGGAACATTTAAAATACCAGATTCGGGGGCTCTTAAGGTAACAAGATTAGTGGGTGGAGAAAATATAGATGATGTTATTTTAAGATATATAAAATTTAAGCAAAAGAAAAATAAAATTTATATTACAAAAGAGGAGGATATAACAGATGGGAACTAGTGAAAACTTAACGAGTATATTACAATTACTTTTAATAGTTAGTATAACAATATTTTTTATTTTACTTGTAGCACTTATATTTCTAACAATGAAGAAAAAACAAAAAGAAAAAGAACCAAGCAAAACACAAATAAAAGATACATCTGAAGAGAAAAAAGCATCTTCAAATTTAATTCAAACAAAGGTGTATACTCCTCAAAATGTAAAAAGTTTTTTAGAATTTGATGAAATAAAAGACAATATGATAGTACAAGATAAAGGCAAACGATTAGTAATGGTTATACAGTGCCAAGGAATAAATTACGATTTAATGAGTTCTATGGAAAAAGTAGCTGTAGAAAATGGATTTGTACAATTTTTAAACACATTAACAAGACCTGTGCAACTATATGTACAATCAAGAAAAGTAAATTTAGAAGAAAGTTTATTAAACTATAACAAAAGATTAAAAGTAATAGAAAATAAATATAATAAAACAAGAATGCAGTTTGAAATGGCTCAAAAAGATCCTAATATTTCTAATGAAGAATATAACATGATAAAATTAGAGTATGTAAGGCAAAGAAATTTGTATGATTATACAAAAGATATTATAAGCAATACAGAAAAAATGAGCTTAAATAAAAACATACTAACTAAAAACTATTACATTGCAATTTCTTATGTACCAGATAATGCAGAAGGATTATTTCAAAAAGAAGAATTATTGGATATGGCATTTTCAGAATTATATACAAATGCACAATCTTTACTTAGAATTTTATCAGTATGCGGTGTAACAGGAAGAATATTAGATTCTGTAGAATTAGCGGATTTATTATATGTGGCATATAATAGAGATGCATCAGAAGTGTTTGGAGTAGATAAGGCAATAAAAGCAGGATATGATGCTCTATATACAACAGCTCCGGATGTTTTAGACAAAAAAATGGTTGAATTAGACAAAATAATAAAAGAAAGAGCGTTAGATTTAGCAAATAGTACAATAGAAGATGTAACAATTAAAAGTAGAAGAAAGAAAGAAATAGAAGAAAAAGAAAAAAATATTAAAAACATAATTAAAAATATGGCAAAACTAATGATAGAAGAAAATGAAGAATATATAGGAAAAGAAATATCAGAAGAAGCAATAAAAGAAATAGATGAAGGAAAAGAAACAAAGCAAACAAGAACAAAAGCAAAGAAAGGAGCATAGAAAAATGGGAAAGAAACAAAAGCAAAAACAAGAAATAGTTACAGAAAACAATACCAGAGAAAGCAGCTTATTTAAACCTAAAAACATAAAAGATATTATAGCTCCAGCAGGTATAGATGCATCTAATTTAAATCACTTAGAAATAATTTCACACACCAATAGATTGGCAAGAAGTTTCTTTGTATCTACACTTCCTCGTATGGGAACATTCCCATCATTGCTTAGAGACATGTATGAATTTGGAGATATGAATGTTTCTGTATATATTAATCCAATTCAAGAAGCACATTCTCAACAAGAATTAAATAGAACAATAAATGAACTAGAAACAGAAAGAATAGTTGCCTTAGGAAAAGGAAATATAAATAGAGAAGCTGTATTAGCTCAAAAAAAATACGAAACAGAGCAATTAAGAGATGAAATCGCAGCAGGATTTAACAAAATGTTCGAAGCTTCAATTGTTGCAACAATGTTTGCATATAATATTCAAGATTTGGATAAATACACAAAGCTATTGTCAACAGAAATGGCAAAAACACAAATTGGATTAAAATCTGCTTGGGCAATGCAAGAAGAGGCTTTTAAAAGTAATATTCCATTAAACCAAAATAAACTAAATAAAAAACATACTTTTGATAGAAATTCAATGGCAACAGTATTCCCATTTACATCATCAGAAGTAGGACATGCATCTGGTGTACCTATAGGATACAACAAACAAACAGGAACACCAATACTTTTTGATAATTTTCACTCATCATTAACAAACTATAACATGGTTATATTTGCTAAATCTGGTGCTGGTAAATCTGTTACAATGAAAACATTAATTTCTCGTTCTAGTGTACTAATGGGAATAGAAAGTTTAGCACTAGATGCAGAAGGCGAGTATACAATAGTTGCAGAAAGCTTAGGAGGCATAAATGTTGTTTTAAGCCCAACTTCAAAAACTGTAATAAATGTATTTGATATAGAACCAGAACTAGTAAAAGATGAAATAACAGGAAGAGAAAGACCAACCTTAAGTATAGAAAATAAAGTAGAAGATGTTACACAGGCTCTACTTACAATGGCAAAAGGTAGTACAAGAAGCGAAGAAGTAAACGAAGTAACAAAACAAATTATAGCAGAAGCAGTAGCTGAAGAATATGAGGCAAGAGGAATAAATAGCAATGTAAATAGTTTATATGAAAGTACAATTACTCAAATAAACCAAGGACAATTAGAACAAGAAAAGAAACCAATGCCAACAATAGGTTCATGGTACAAAAGAATGCAAAGAAAGGCACAAGAAAATGATAACCCAGACTATAAATTCCATTATAGTTATTTATTAAAAGTTATGAAGCAGTACATAAGAGAATACAATGGGCAAATGGCATATTTTGATGGACAATCAACATTTGAGTTATTAGATGGAGCACCATTTATAAACTTAGATATATCTCAGTTAGAAGAAAGATTTGCAAGACCATTGGCACAGCAAATACTTCTTTCATGGATATGGGAAAAATTTGTTAAAAGAAATAGTGAAGATAGAAGAAAAGCAAAGCAAAAGAGGGTTATAGTGGACGAAGCATGGATGCTATTGCCATATCCAGAAGCAGTAGATTTCTTAAATAAAATGGCTCGTCGTGCAAGAAAAAGAAATGTATCTTTGGCAATTATTTCTCAAAGATTCCAAGATTTCTATGAAAAGCCAGAAGCACAAGCAGTATTAACTTCTTCAGATACAAAGTTATTTTTAGCACAAGATAAATCTGAAATAACATATTTAAAAGAAGTATTTAAATTATCAGAAGGAGAAGCAAACTATTTAATAACAGCACAAAAAGGAGAAGGATTACTAAAGGTAGGAAATGATACAGCAATACTAAAGATTACACCAACAAAAAAAGAATTTGAATTTGTTGAAACAAACTTAAATAAACTAGCTAATAACTAGAGAGGGGAACTCTTAAAATGAAGTTTTTTACTAATAAAAATATAACTAAAAAATTAATAATCGTTTTAGTATTTCTAACATTATTTAACTTTTGTTATCCTAAAACAGTAAAAGCAGGAGATACTGTTGATTACATAATTGTAGGAGCAGGAAATTTATTCTTTGGCATATTTGACGGAATACTAAAAATAGCTAATAGAATGTTTGTAGGAGATGAAAAAACTACATCTGCAGATCTGGGGAATAATACTGAACGAATAAAACTTACTCCTGAAAGCATTATAAAAGGCAAATTTTTATTAATGGATGCAAATATCTTTAAAGATGTTTCAAAAGCAAATTCTGGTGATTATTATGATATAGCATCTGGAGGAACAGGAAAAGAAGGAGATACAGCAAAACAAAAAGTACTACAGGGAAAAGTAGCACTAAGAGAAACAATATCAGGATGGTATTATGCATTAAGAAATTTAGCTATTGTAGCCTTACTTACAATATTAGTATATGTGGCAATCCGCATGATATTATCTTCGATTTCTACAGATAAAGCAAAATATAAAATGATGTTTAGAGACTGGCTAGTAGCATTATGTTTGTTGTTTATAATGCATTATCTTATGGCTGGTATATTAAATATTTCCTCATTGATAACAGATGCCATAGGAACAGATGGAAGTAATAGTACAATGGTTGCAGATGTTAGAGAAAAAATTCAAACAAACTTAAACAAGGCTCTTGAAGAAACAACGCGAGTGGGAACTGAGGATAACAAGGTTTATGAATTAGTTGGTGATGCATTTGGATATATATTTATATATGCAGCAATTACAATTTTTACAATTATCTTTGCAGTAAAATATGTTATAAGAGCATTAACTATTACATTTTTAGCACTAATTGCACCAATAACATGTATTACATATCCAATAGATAAATTAGGAGACGGAAAAGCACAAGCATTTAATTTTTGGTTTAAAGAATTCTTAATGGAAGCTATAATACAGCCATTTCATTTATTGCTTTATATAGTATTAATAGGCTCTTCAATCCAATTATCAGAAGCTAATGTTATTTATAGCATTATATGTTTTGCAATTATGCTACCAGCAGAAAAATTTATTAAGCAGATGTTTGGAATAAACGAGAAATTAGGATCACCATTAGCAGATATGGCAAGTGTGGCAGCAGCTAGTGGATTAGCTAAAAAAGCTACTAGTATGTTAGGAAAAGGCAGCGATGGAAAAAATGGTAGTAGTTCAAATGGAAATGATACAGAAAATAATTTACCACCAAGACAAAAAGGAAATATAGATGCTTATGATGAAGGTGAAGATAGACAACAATCAAATTCTGGAAGGAATAGTAACGGTAATGTTAATGAATCAGATGAAGATACACCAACGGATGATTCAAGACAATTAAATAGTAGACCAGAATCAATGGAAGATGGAACAGATGTTAATTTAGAAGATGAAAATTTAAATAATAATGATAATAACAATATAGAACAAGATGAAAACGAGAGAATTAATGACACATTAAATAGTGATGAAGATAATGAATATAATTCTGATAATAGATCAGACAGTGATTCAGAAGATCAAAATGAAGAACAAGATGATGAAGAAGATAGAGAGCAAATTGAAAGAAGGGCTAATCAGACAAAACAAGTTGGCAATGTTAGAAAATTTGCTAGAGGAGTAAAAGAAGGAATTGGAAAAGATGTAAGGAAAAAACATGGAACAACAAATGCAAAAAAATTAGCAATAAAAGGAGCTAAAAGTGTTGGGAAAGGGCTCTTAAGAGCTGGTTTAGCAGGAATTGGAGCAGGAGTTATGGGAATGACAGCACTTGCAACAGGAAATCCAAAAGCTGTATTAGGAGCTATTGGTGCAGGTGCAGCTTTGGGAAATGCAGCTGGAAGAAAAATATCAGGAGTTGCTTCAAAGGTTGGAGGAACAGCAGGGAAATATTATAAAGCAGGTAAAAGTGCAGTAAAAGGAGAAAGTGTAGAAAGAAAAAAAGTAAAAGAGAATTATATGCAAGACCAAAATAAAAGGAACTATGCTACACAAAGGTTACAAGATAAAAATGGTGGACAAATACCAAGCAAAAAAGAAGTAGATGCAGAATTAGAAAAGCGTTGGGAGTATTATGAATCTGGCATAAAAGATGATGATATAATTGATGCTGCACTGGATTTAGAAGAACAAAAAGAAGTAAACTTATTAAACAATGGAAACTATACAAATGAACAAAGAAAAAACTACAATGATGTAGAACAAAGATTGCAAAATAATGAAAAAGGAAATCAAGACGGAATTAGATATCAAAAAGCATATGAGCAGCTACAAAAAAATGAAATAACAGATGAATATTTTAATGCCGAATTTGGTAGAGGAGAAGCAGAAAAAGCAAGAGATCATCAAATAATGGAAAACAAAGCAAAAGGAAAGAGAAAAACTTTTAAATCTCAAACATTATATGCAGCGAGTATTGCAAATTCATATAGTAAATCAGATTTTTATAATAGAAGGAAAATGGACGATTTAAAAGAAAGTAATGTACAAGATTATATGCAAGCTTGCAAAGCACAGGGAAAGGAATGCTCAAGAGAAAAAGCAGAGCAAATTGTAGAAGATGCAATCAATGATGCAGCTAAAATAAAAGGAATAGAATCTGGAGCAAACATGTCTAATAGTAGAACAAGGAAAGTTCGTCGGTCAACATCAACCGCAACAAACAGATAGGCCAACGAATCCGAATCTAAATCCGGGTCCGGGTCCGAATCCAAATCCAAATCTAAATCCGGATCCAAATCCGAATCCAAATCCAAATCCGGGTCCGGGTCCAAATAATGGTCCAACAGAATAAAATAGAAGGAGGGGGGTCAATATGGGACTAAAGAATAAAATGAAAATTTTTTGGTCAGAGCATAGAGACTCCACTTTATTTTATATAATAATAATAATAGCTGTATTATTAATAATTAGAGGATTAAATAAATCAGCAGAAAATAGAGTGGAAGAAAATAAAATAAATAATGAAATTGAAGTCTCATTTCGAGAAGATAAAGAAAATAAAAAGTTAATTAATGACTTTCTACAATATTGTAAAAATAAACAAATTGAGGAAGCTTATAATTTGATTTCAGATGAATGTAAAAAAGAGAAATATAATACATTATTAGATTTTAAAGAAAAATATTACAATAAAATATTTAATAAAAATAAAAATATAGAGATAGAAAGACAAAAAAATAATACATATAAAATAACATTTTATAATGATATGCTAGAAACAGGAAAATTAGATAAAGAAAATGTAATAATAGACTATTATAAGATAGAAGATAGTGTAATAGAAAGCAAGATATATATAAACATACAAGACAATATAAAATAAAGGAGCAGAAATGTCTGTAGCAGATTATGGAAAAAAAGCGGTTAACGCAGGAAAAGAAAAATTAAAAAATGAAATAAAGAAAAAATTATTACCAATAATTTTGAAATATGTAGCACCGGTATTACTAGTTGTTCTGATAATAGCAAGTGTATTAATGGGAGCAACAGCGAAGGAACGCGATTCTGTAATAGGAATGGGAAATTTTCCGGCTGATGGAGATTATAATGTAAATACAAAATCTTCAGAAGCATCGCCAGTAATAAATGATATAACAACTTTAAAAAAAGCTTTTTCAGGTTATCCAACTAATAGCAAATTGCTAGCAGAAGCACAATCTTTTCTAGATATGCAAAATCAATATAATGTAAATGCCATTTTTGCAGCAGCGGTTTCTATAGTTGAAACAACAGCAGGAACTAATCGGAAGTTATGCATTAGATGGACATAATTGGTATAATTATATGTATATAACTGGAATAGACTCACTAGAGCGGATATTTAGGTACTATGGGCAATTGGTGCAAGTGGGACTCTGACAGACATGGAATAATGGGATTTGGATATTATATTTCGCAACATGGATCATGCTATTTTAAAGTAGGAGAAAATACAGTATCACAAATAGGTGCACATTATTGTGCACCACCGCAGAATTGGATTGCTAATGTTAAAGGTAACATGACAAAATTATATGCAGCTGCGGGGATAACGATTAGTAGTATTAACATCCCAGCTAATGGATCATTTTTACAAATAGCAAAGACATGTCATGATTACTTAAAGGTAAACAATTATTATTATTCTTCGGCTGAAAATAAGAGAAGAGGATATGCATATGATAATGGAGATAGCACAGGGAGTTGTATTCCAAAACCATATGAGGGAGAAGGAAACTACATAGATTGTTCTGCATATGTGACTTGGGTACTGTATGAGTATGGCTATAAAGAATTAAAAGGATGGCAACTTACAGTACCGTATGTTAGCCAATTTTGCATTAAAAATGGATTTCAACAAATTAACATTAACAATATACAACCGGGAGATATATTGATTAATGGTAGAAGCCATACAGAGATTTATTGGCGGCGAAGGAAAAACACTTAACTGTGGTTCAAATAATGGAATTAGATCCGAATTTACTAACAGAGGAAGTAAATCTGCAGTAATAAACAGCTTTACTAATGCATTTCGAGTAAAAAAACCAACATAGAGAGGAAAAAAATGAATAAAGGCCAAAAAAAAATTTTAATTTTAATAGTTATTTTTTTATTTATTATAATTTTACTATTATCATGTTTATTTTTAAATAATAAGAGAAGTAAAAATGAGAATATAAAAACAAACAATATTAATGATACAGATAATATAAATTTAGATGTTGAATATCAAGATGAATCTAATGTGAGAATAGAATATGAATATGAACCAATTAATAATTCAACAACATTTTTTACAGTAAAATCATGTATGGAAAAATACATTAATAATATTATAGATGAAGAATATGATAGAGTATACGAACTATTAGATAAAAAATACATTAATAATAATAATATTACAATTTCTAACATTATGAATAAAATAGATAAGTATAATAATGAACAAATCATCATATCTCAAATGTATGAACTAAAAGGAGATAATATTGAACAATATAGCATAAAATATTATATAATAAATAAAAGCAGCGGAAGAAAAGAAACTAAATATGCAATTGTAACATTTAACTGTAACGATTTTAGTTTTTCTATTACGCCTATAAAAGATAAACTAAATTCTATAAAAAATATAAAACTAGATACCAATAGGGAAAGTATAGAAAAAAATAATAATAACCAATATGAATATTTAAGATACACTGATGAAAGAGTTGCAAGAGAGTATTATGAATATTATAATATGTTGTTGTTATATGTGCCGGAAGATGCATACGACTTTTTAAATACTACTTATAAACAAAAAAAATTTGGTAATAACTATGAAAAATTTATTAAATATATAGCAGATAATAAAGATACAATACAAAAATCTGTACTTATAAAATATTCATATGACACAAATAAGAAAAACTATTTATTGACAAATAACACAAATAATACCTATTCTTTAACAGAAAAAGAATTTATGAATTTTGAAATTTGTTTAGACACATATACGGTTACTCCAGATTATTTTAATGAATTAACTGATAAAGAAAAAATTGACTTTTTTACAAATGAAGTGATAAATCAAATAAATTATAAACAATATGAAGAATTATATAAGCATTTAAATAATCAATATAAGTTAAATAATATGAGAACAATAGAAGAATTACAAAAATATATTAATACTAATATGTTTAAAATTAATTATATAGATAATTATGATATAAGTGAACAATCTGATTATTATATTACAAAAATAAATTTAAGTGATAGTGCTAGTTCAGTAGCACAAAAGAAAGAGGTTTCATTAATATTTAAAATATTAGATAATGATAATTTTGAAATGGCATTTGCAAGTTAATCTGATATAATATATGAAAAACAATATGATAGAAATTGTTTTTCTATTTAAAATATGTTATAATAAATATAACATAATATTGGAGGTAAAAGTATGATTCTTATAACAATTTTATTAATATGCATTGGATTAATTTACTGGTCTTTCAAATTGTGGCGGGTAATACTTGCATTGATATTAGCAGTTGCTGCTACCAAGTTAATTTTTCTGTTATGCATAAGAAAAGCAAGCAAAATCATATGGTCCATTATAGCACTTATTTTGGTGTTAATAATCTTATTTGCATAGAAGCTTCTTTGAGGCTTCTTTTGCGTTATAAAAACAATATTTTATTATAGAATATAAAATACAGCATTTGGTTAACATATATTCAAGGAGAAAAATATGTTTATACCAGATGCTATTTTTTATGAAGAGAATATAAAAGAATATGAATTAGGAAAAATGCTTTTGCAAAGATATGAAAAACTAAATATACCAATGGTAATAATAGAAAACCATAATAATATAGAGCAGATGAGAAAAAAAGCAAATAAAGAATTTCCACAAATGAAGCGAAATTTAATTATTGCAACAAGAAAAACGCATAAATATGTAGAAAATCACAAAGTTTCAGATTTTTTAGTACCATATACTTCATCTGGATGTATAGCAATGTGTATGTACTGCTATTTAGTATGCAATTATAATAAATGTGCATATTTAAGGTTGTTTGTAAATAGAGAACATATGCTGAATAAAATAAAAAGAACAGCACAAAATTCAGAAAAGGAATTAGTGTTTGAAATAGGTAGTAACAGTGATTTAATTTTAGAAAATACAATAACAGGAAACTTAGAATGGACAATAGAAAATTTTAAAAATGAACCTAAAGGCAAATTAACATTTCCAACAAAATTTGATATGGTTGATCCAATTCTTCCACTAAATCATAATGGAAAAATAATAGTAAGGATGAGTTTAAATCCAGAAGAAATAATCAACAAAATAGAATTTGGAACATCCAGATTAAACAATAGAATACAAGCAATAAATAAGATGGTGGAAGCAGGATATACCGTGGGAGTGCTAATAGCACCTGTTGTTTTAGTAGACAATTGGAAAGAATTATATGAAAACTTATTAAAACAAATGTTAGATCAATTAAGCTTAAAGGCAAAAAAAGAAATATTTTTTGAGATAATATTTATGACATATAGCTATGTTCATAATGCAATAAACCATGAAGCATTTCCTAATGCTATAGAATTATATAATAAGGAACAAATGGTAGGAAGAGGCAGAGGAAAATATGCTTATAGACCTGCAATAAAAGAAGAAGCCAAGAAATATATAGAAGAGTTAGTAAAAAAATATTTTCCACAAAATGAGATAAAGTATATTGTGTAAAAATCTAAATTATTCATTATTAACTATTAATTAGATTATATGTAGGGGCGGACACAGGGTTCCGCCCCTACAATTTTTAAACAGCAATTTAATACTCATAAAAAGCAATAACAAACATATAATTAATATAGGTGATTTTTTTATGAAAAGAATAATATCAATATTAATTATTTTAATAGTGAGTTTCAATATAGTAAGTTTTGCAGATGATAAAATAGAAGAAGAAAGCTCAAAAGAAGTAAAAGAAGTTATACAAACAGCAGCAGAGGTAAGCAAAAAGCCATCTATTAATTCAAGACAGGCAGTTGTAATGGATAGAAATAGCAAAAGCATTTTATATGGTAAAAATGAAAATGTTAAAACAAAAATGGCTTCTACTACTAAAATAATGACAGCAATGGTAGTATTGCAAAATACAAACTTGGAAAATACAGTAGAAGTATCAAAAAAAGCAGCATTAACAGGAGGTTCAAGATTAGGATTAAAAGAAGCAGATAAAATAACAGTAAGAGATTTATTATATGGGCTATTATTAAGGTCTGGAAATGATGCTGCCGTAGCATTAGCTGAATATGTAGGAGGTAGCATAGAAGGTTTTGCTAAACTAATGAACGAAAATACAATAGGATTAGGATTAAAAAATACACATTTTGTAACACCACATGGATTGGATCAAGAAGAACATTATACAACAGCATATGAATTAGCTATTATAGCAGACTATGCCTTAAAAAATAAGACATTTGCCCAAATAGTAAATACTAAAAACTGCACAATACATATAAATAACTATGCAAAGAATTTAAATAATACCAATGAATTGTTAGGAAATTTAAATGGTGTATATGGCGTAAAAACAGGCTTTACTAATGGTGCAGGAAGATGCTTGGTAACATCTATTAAAAGAGAAAATTTAGATGTAATTTGTGTGGTTTTAGGTGCAGATACAAAAAAAGATAGAACAAAAGACAGTGTAAAATTGATTGAATATGTTTTTGGCAATTATAAAGCTATAAATTTGACTAAAGATATAGAAGAAGATTTTGAAAAATGGAACCAAATTAATAAAAATAGAATATATATAGAAAAAGGAAAAAACAACAATTTAAATCTAGCATTAGAAAAAAAAGAATATACATATCCAATAGAAAATAACACAGAAGATAAAATAAAAATGGAGATTCAAGCAAATTTGAATTTAAAAGCACCAGTAAAAAAAGGTACTAAAATAGGGGAACTAACAATATATTATAAAGGAGAAATAATAAATAAAATAAACATAGTAAACTTAAACGAGGTAAATAAAAAGAGAATAGAAAATTATATATTAGACTTTGCAAGCAATTATGATAATTATTTAGAAAAAATATTTGAAATAAAATAAAAATAATATTTATACTTGACTAAACCGTATATTTTTGTTATTATATTAATGTTACAAATGTGCGGGAATAGCTCAGTTGATAGAGCGCTGCCTTGCCAAGGCAGAGGTCGCGGGTTTGAGCCCCGTTTCCCGCTCCAAATATTATATGGCGATATAGCCAAGTGGTAAGGCACGAGTCTGCAAAACTCCGATTCCCCGGTTCGAATCCGGGTGTCGCCTCCAAATGAAAAAGCAACTGTTAAGTTGCTTTTTTGTTTGGAGCGAAGTTAAAATGGAGGATTCGAAAAGGACAGGCCTGAACGAAGAGAAGGCAAAAATAGTCCAGTGGACTATTTTTAGGACGCGGCTTGCCGAATTCGGGTGTCGCCTCCAAATGTGTAAATGCAAAGCATTTACAATTAATAATTAAAATTTTATATAACATAAAACACATAAGAGCTAGGACTATAAAAATCCTAGCTCTTATGCTATTTGGTGATGCACAATGCATATGTGCATAATTATTATACTACAATATTTTTAATTTGTAAAATAAAAAATATTTTTTTTGTAATTTTTGGTATAAAAATGTCGGAAACCCTTACGCAAATAAGAATTTTATTTATCTTTTTTACATAATGTGTTGAAAAATAATTTAAAATGTTATATAATTGTAATATATGGTCATTTGGCTATATTGAAGTACGCAAAACCCAGTTCCGTAAAGGAAAAAAATGGGGTTGGTGTAAAATAAATGTAACACAAAAAATAGCCTATTGACTAATATTTAAAAAAATTTATAATATATTAATATAATATATTAAATTATCCAAAGGGGTATGAGAAATGAGAAAGAAAAGAATTTTAACTTTATCTGGAATTTTATTAGGAGTTTTAATGTGCTTTAACTTTAACAAAGTACAAGCAGTAGACTCCGTTTTTAGTGATACAAGGTTAACAAGGGAAACTTTGTCAACAGTAGCACAGGAAAATAGCCTAGAAAAGGTAATAGTTCCAATAACACTAAAAATAGATAAAAGTAACTATAAAACAAACAATGGAGAGACTATTTGGTCAATAGCAGATAAAGATAAAAATTATAAAGATATATACTGTATAAATATAAATAGGGGATTTGGTGCTCCATCAGGCGTTATTACAAATGAGAATTCAGAAAAAACTTATACAAAACAATATGATTTTAATGACTCAAATTTCTACCAATATACAGGATTAGATGAAGCAACAAAAAGTAAAGTAGTTTGGATATTAAAAAACTCTGTAACATCTACAGAGGATCTTACCACTTTATTAGCAAAAGCTAGTCCAAAACTTTATGATAATCGAAGAAACTTTACTCAATATGTAGAAGAAGATATGAAAAAAAATGATGATAGTAGAACAGCATTGTCTTTTGATGATATTAAGACTGTACAACAAATTGCAATATGGAATTATACAAACCCAAATAGTGTTTTTAAAGGCGGAGTAGATTCTTTATGTAATGCAGATGGAAAACAAATATCAGCTATACAAACTCCTACAATACATATAAGCACAGATACATATGAAGGAGATGTAAGAGCAGGAGAAATTATACAAGCTAAAATATCAGCGTTATATAAATATTTTATTGATGGTGCAGAGAGTATTACTTCTATAAACAACGAAACACCAGTGATAGAGTTTGATAACTCATTAACTCAAAAAATCAGTGAAAGCAAAGATCAAGATAGTCTTATAGTTGGTCCTTATAAATTAATAGGAACTAATAAAGATAAAATCGATGAAACAATTCAATATGAAATGAAAGGCAAATTGGTAGACAAAAATGAGAAAGAAATAAATTACTTATCAGATTTTATTAATGGAGAAGAGTTTTATATAAAAATTTCTAAAAACTTAATTAAAACAGCAAATACAGAATTTAAATTGATATTAAAATATAAATACAATGATAGAACATTAACATTTTTAACAGATGAAACAGATCCTGATAAGACACAACCAGTTGCTAGTATAAAAAAAGAAACAATAGAAAAAGATATAACAATAAATTTTAGTATAACTAAAGTTTCTGTAGAGAAAATATGGAATGATTATAAGAATCAAGATGGAATGAGACCAGAAACAGTAAAAGTTAGATTACTTGAGGATGGAAAAGAAAAAGACACAATAGAACTTAACAATAACAAATTAACTCATACATGGTATATATTATTAAAAGATGAAGATAAAGGTAAAACATATACAGTTGTGGAATTAGATGAAAAAGGACAACAAATTAATGGTAATGGAAAATATAATTATGCTTATTCAACAGAATATAAGCAAGATGAAGCAACTACAATAATAACAAATACACATACACCAGAAAAAATAAGTAAAACAGTAACAAAAGTATGGGATGACGAAAATAATCAAGATGGAATAAGACCAGAAAAAATATATGTCACATTATATAAAGAAGTTGATGGAACAAAAACAGTAGTAGAAGAAAATGTAGAAATAACAGATGCATTAAAAGATGAAAAAGACAATTGGATATATACATGGAACAATTTACCAAAATATGAGAATGGAAAACCAATCGTATATACAGTGGAAGAAAAAGCTATGAATGGATATACACCTAATTATAGTACAGATACATTTACAATAACAAACAAATATGTTCCAGGAACAGTTAGTAGAACAGTAACAAAAGTATGGCATGACAATAATAACCAAGATGGAATAAGACCAACTACAGTTACAGTACAATTATATGCAGATGGAGTAGCAAAAGGAGAAGCAGTTACTTTAAATGAAGGAATAAATTGGACAAAAACTTGGACAGGATTACCAGAAAAACAAAATGGTACAAAAATCAATTATGAAATAAAGGAAATAAAAATAGGAAATACAGAAGTTGTAGAAAACAAAGCAGGAGGTTACACTGTTTCAAGTGAAGTATCTGCAGATAATATTACAACAACAATAATAAATACTCATACAGTAGAAACAATAGAAAAAACTGTAATAAAACAATGGAAAGATAATGATAATTCAGCTAGACCTACAAGTGTAAAAGTACAATTATATGCAAATGGAGTGGAAAAATATAGTCCAGTTGAATTAAATGATAAAAATAACTGGAAGGCAACCTGGTCAGGATTAGAAAAAAATCAAGATGGAAAACCAATAGTATATACAGTAAAAGAAATTCCTGTAAATGGATATGAAGCAAGTTACAGTGCAGAAAGCTTTGAAAATACAGACACTATTATAATTACAAATAAATATACTTCAATAGATTTTAGTTTAAGAAAATTTATTACAGCAGTTAATGATACAGAATTAAAATCAGAAGATGGAAAATATTTAAGAGAACCTAAAGTAGATCAAACAGTAATAGGAACAAAGGATGCTAGTGGAAACACTATAACAACAGCAATATATAAGCATACAAAAGAACCTATTGCAGTACAAAAAGGAGATACTGTTACATATACAATTAGAGTATACAACGAAGGTGAAACAGATGGATATGTATCAAAAATAACAGATCATTTACCAGAATGGTTAGAATTTTTACCAGATGATGAATTAAACAAAAAATATTTATGGACTCAAGATACAAATAATAATAGAACAATAACAACAGATATTGCATCAAAAGGAAAAGTTACAGGAGAAGAAATATATTCTCAAAGAGAAAATAAACAAATGTTATCTAAGTATAACAAATCTGGAGATTTAGACTTTATAGATGTACAAATAAAATGTAAAGTAAAAGACACTGTAGTAAATGAACAACTTATAACAAATATAGCAGACATATCTGGAATGCAAAATAAAAACGGAGAAGATATCGAAAAAGATATAGATTCTGCAAAAGATAATGTACAACTTCCAACAGATGCAAAATTGCCAAACTATAAAGGTAAAGCTACAAATAAAGATGATTTAACAGATAAAGAATATTACTATGCTGGTCAAGAAGATGATGATGATTTTGAAAAATTAGTTGTTAAAAACTTTGATTTAAGTTTAAGAAAATTTATTATTGCAGTTAACAATACAGAATTAAAATCAGACATAATAGATGGTAGCAAATATACAAGAGAACCAGAAGTAGATGCATCAAAATTAGGAACAAAAGATGCTAATGGAAACATTATAACAACAGCAACATATACTCATCCTAAAACACCAGTACAAGTTAAAAAAGGTGATAAAGTTATATACATTATTAGAGTATATAATGAAGGAAGTTTAGCAGGATATGCTACAAAAATTATAGAAAATATACCAGAAGGACTAACTTTTGTAGAAAACAGTGAAACAAATAAAAAATATAGCTGGAAAGTTGAAGATGGAAAATTAACAACAGATTATCTTGCAGATAAAATAATAAACCCAGTTTCAGTTGTAGAAACAACAGGTAATAAAAACCTAGATTATAAAGATATAGAAGTAGAATTTGAAGTTACAGCAGAACCTTCAAAGTTTGCAGGAAAGCTTATTACAAACTGGGCAGAAATTGGTGAAGATAGCAATAATGACATTGATTCTACACCAGGAAATGATGTAAAAACAGAAGATGATATAGACTACGAACCATTAGAATTAACATATTTTGATTTAGCTTTAAGAAAATTTATTACTAATGTAAATGGTACAGAATATAATAACAGAGTTCCAGAAGTTGATACTTCAAAACTAGGAACTGTAGACCCAATAACAGGTGAAAAAATAACAACAGCAACATATACACATACAAAAGATCCAGTTATTGTAGAAACAGGAAGTACAGTAATTTATACAATTAGAGTATATAATGAAGGAACAGCAGATGGATATGCAAATGAAATAACAGATGATATACCAGATGGACTAGAATTCTTACCAGAACATGAAGTAAACTCTGGAAAAGATGGTTACAAATGGGTAATGCTAGATGAAGAAGGAAAAATTACTCAAGATGTTTCAAAGGCTAAAAAAATTACTACAAATTATTTATCTGAAAATAATGATCCAACAAAAGTTCTAAGTGGATATAAAGAAGAAAATGGAGCAAAAACATTATCTTACCAAGATGTAAAAGTTGCATTTAAAGTAATAGAGCCAAAGAATTCTAAGAGAATAGTAATAAATACAGCAGAAATCTCTAAAGCTAGCATGGAGGATATAGATTCAATACCAGGAAATAGCAAAATAGAAGAAGACGATATAGACAATGAATATTTAAGAGTAGAAACATTTGACTTAGCACTTAAAAAATGGGTAACAGAAACAAGAGTTACTTATAAAGGAAAAACAACCACAACAAAAACAGGATTCACAGCAGATTCGACAGAAATGGCAAAGGTTGATATTGTTGCATCAAGATTAAAATCAACAACAGTTAAATTTGTATACAATATACAAATAATAAATGAAGGTCAAGTAGCAGGAACAGCAACAGAAATAAAAGATTATGTACCATCAGGATTAAAATTCGAAGAAGAAGATAACGAAGGATGGGTATATGATAAAAAAGATGATTCAGTTACTACTACACAACTAAAAGATAAAGTAATAGAACCAGGAAAAAGTGAAACAGTTCAAATAGTTTTAACTTGGAAAAACTCAACAACAAACATGGGAGTAAAAACAAACTGGGCAGAAATAAGTGCAGACAATGGAGATGATGTTGACTCAACACCTAATAACTTTGATAAATTAGAAGATGATATAGACGATGCAAAAGTAATACTATCAATTAAAACAGGTAGTGCAAAATTATATATAGCATTAGCAGTAATTTCTATAGCAATATTAGGCGGAGGAACATTTGCAATAAAAAAATATGTAATTGACAAATAAAGTTAAACATATAAAAAAATTAGCAGACATAAAGTCTGCTAATTTTTTTATAGTATTGTCCGTGCGAAAAAACACAATGAATAATGAAGAATTAATAATTAAAAATGAATAATTTATAGAAATTCAGACTATTTTGAGACTTTTTTGGAAAATTAGGGCCCGACAGCCTTTTGAGGCATACGGATTACCCCTTGTCTTGGAGGGTCTAATTTGGAGAGAAAGTGCTCAAAATGTAGGCTGAAAAATTTATATAGCGGTTTCTTTGTAGCTGCGGGCGGACACGGGGTTCCGCCCCTACATATATATTATTCATTTTTAATTCTTCATTATTCATTATTAATTAAATTACCTGTAGGGGCGGACGCCTCTACAAAATTTTAAAAATATATATTAATTTCTTGATAAAATGGCATTATTAATATATAATAGTTATGTTATAAATGGGAGGCATATATTTATGAAAGAAGAAACAAAAGCAAAGTTAAAAGATATTTTTGAATGGATATATTGTATAGTAATTGCAGTTGTACTTGCATTATTAATTAAATACTATGTAGGTACTCCAACAGTTGTAAAAATGTCATCTATGTATCCAACATTCAAACAAAATGAGAGATTAATATTAAACAGAATTTATAGAACAATGCATACAATTCCAAAAAGAGGAGAAGTTATTACTTTTGAATCTCCAAGTGTTACATTTGCAGATTCTGAAAATGCAGATTTAGAAAATCCTGTTGCTAAATATGAAAATGAGCCAGAAGGATGGTTTACTAAGTTTGTGTACCATGTACTAGAAATTAATAAAACAAGTTATATAAAAAGAGTAATAGCTTTACCGGGAGAGCATTTAGAAATTAAAAATAACAAGGTTTATATAAATGGAGAAGAACTAAAAGAAGAATATCTTGCAGATGATGTTATAACAGATTCTACAGAAGGAGCTTATATTGATTTAGTAGTTCCAGAAGGAACAGTTTTTGTTATGGGAGATAATAGACAACATAGTGGAGATTCTAGAAGATTTGGCTGTGTGCCATTTGATAAAATAGAAAGTAAAGTATGCTTTAGATTTTGGCCTTTAAATAGATTTGGAGTAATAAAATAAGATTAAGGAAAATAAGTATGTTTGAAAATTTAATAGGTAATGAAAAAACAAAACAAGATTTGAAAACAGTATTACAAAACAATAAAGTTTCACATAGTTATATGTTTATAGGAGATAAAGGAATTGGCAAATATCAATTTGCAAAAGAATTTGCAAAAGGTATATTATGTTTAAACGAAGAAAAACCATGTGGAAGTTGCAAATCTTGTATAGAATTTAACAACAACAATAATCCAGATTATAAATATATAGGTTTAGAAGATGAATCTAGCATAAAAATAGAAGCTATTAGAAAAATGCAAGAAAAAGTTCAAGAATTACCTATTGTATCTAGTAAAAAAGTTTATATTATAGATGATAGCGAATATATGACAAAAGAAGCGCAAAATTGTTTATTAAAAACAATAGAAGAGCCGCCAGAATTTGTAACAGTAATATTAATAACATCAAATGAGAATAAAATATTAAATACTATAAAATCAAGGTGTTTGAAAATATATTTTAGTAATATAAATAATAACGAGTTAAAACAATTTTTAATGGACAAATATAAAATAAATAATATATCAGAAAACATGTTGAGAGCTTATAATGGAAGTATTGGAAAAGCACTTAAAATACATGAAAATGAAGAATTATACAAGCAAATAGAAGCGGTATTTAATAATATTGAAAACTATAATATAATTACAGCAATAAAAAATTTAGAAGTTTTGTATAAAGCAAAAGAAAACATAAATGAGTTGTTAGATTATATAAATGTACTGTTAATATATAAAGCAAAAGATAATGTTAAATATGTAGATTATATAAAAGAAGTAGAGAATACAAAAAGAAAATTAAATTCAAATTGTAATTACGATATGAGCATAGATTCATTATTATTTAAAATTTGGCAATAAGGAGGAAAATATTGAACAGAGAAATTATAGGAGTAAAATTTAAAAAATTAGGTAAAATATATTTCTTTGATCCTAAAAAAGAAAAACTTAATAGAGGAGATTTAGTAATAGTAGAAACAGCAAATGGAATAGAATTTGCCGAAGTTGTAGTAGCAAATAAAGAAATGCCAGAAGAAAAATTAGTAAATCCACTAAAATCAATAATTAGAAAAGCGAATTATAAAGATATAAAACATAATGAAGAAAACGAGAAAAAAGAAAAAGAGGCATTTAAAAAAGCAGAAGAATTAATAAAACAACATAATTTAAACATGAATTTAACAGAGGTTGAATATACATTTGATAATAGCAAATTATTATTCTATTTTACAGCAGATGGTAGAATTGATTTTAGAGATTTAGTAAAAGACTTAGCTGCTATATATAAAACTAGAATAGAATTAAGACAAATAGGGGTTAGAGATCAAGTTAGAAAAATTGGAGGAAATGGTGTTTGCGGTAGAGAATTATGCTGTTGCACATTTTTAGATAATTTTGATTCTGTATCAATAAAAATGGCAAAAGAACAAAATATAGCATTAACACCATCTAAAATTTCTGGAAATTGTGGTAGACTTATGTGCTGCTTAAAATATGAGCAAGAAGTATATGAAGAAAAACTTTCAAGACTTCCAAAAGTTGGAGCAATAGTTAAAGTAGAAGATGAGGGAGAAGGAATAGTAGACTCTATAGAGATTTTAAAAGAAAAAATAAGAGTAAAATTTAAAGATAAAGATGGTTTTTACTATAGAAAATACGATGCAAAAGATGTAAAAATTATTAAAGATGTAGAAGACAAAAATGAAGACATAGAAGATGAAGAATTAAAAAAATTAGAAGAATAAAATGAAAGAAGGTGAAAAAAATGGCTTATAAAATAACAGATGCTTGTATATCTTGTGGAGCATGTGCATCAGCATGTCCTGTAGAATGCATAAAACAAGGAGATTCTAAATACGAAATAAATCAAGATGCTTGTATTTCTTGTGGAACTTGTAGTGGTGTTTGCCCAGTAGATGCTCCAGTTGAAGAATAAGAATTTAAAGCTGGTGGATATATATCCACCAGCTTTTTATATAGTAGAAAATTTCTTTCTACGGGCGGACACAGGGTTCCGCCCCTACATATATATTATTTATTTGTTAATTCCTCTAAATCTAATAATTCTTGCCATCTTTTATCTACTTCTTTTTGGAATTCTTCTATCATCCATTCATTTCCAGGTTTAAACATGTGTTTAAATCTTTTTTGTGGTCTTAAGAATTCTTCAACAGGAAGTTTTTTTGCTGGCTTATATGTTATTCTATATTTTCCGTCTTCTACTTCATATAATGGCCAATAACATGTGTCTACAGCTAGTTTATTTATTTTCATTAAATCATCTGTTGAATATCCCCATCCTCTTGGGCATGGAGCAAGTACATTTAAGAAACAAGCACCTTTGGTATATATAGCTTTTTCTGATTTTTCATACAAATCTTTAAAGTTTGTCATAGCAGCTGTTTGAGCAACATAAGGTAAATGATGCCCAGCCATTACTTTAGTTAAATCTTTTCTTATTTGCATTTTACCAGGAATTACACTTCCGGCAGGAGAGGTTGTTGTATCTGCGAAATGAGGTGTTGCAGAAGATCTTTGTATACCGGTATTCATATATGCACCATTATCGTAACATACATAAACCATATCATGACCTCTTTCCATTGCACCAGAAAGACTTTGTAATCCTATATCATAAGTTCCACCATCACCACCAAATGCAATAAATTTTGTATTTTCATCTTTTGGTAGTTTTCCTTGTTTTTTTAATGAAACATAAGCAGCTTCCGCACCAGATAATGTAGCTCCAGCACATTCAAAAGCTGTATGTATAAAAGAATCTGTCCAAGCAGTATAAGGATAAATAAATGTAGAAACTTCCATACATCCTGTTGCATTGCAGATAACTGCATGGTCATCTTCATGTAATGCACGAAGCACCATTCTTCCAACAACAGGTGCACCACAACCTGCACACATTCTATGTCCTGCTGTAAATCTAGAAGGTTTATTTGCTATTACTTCTTTTAAATTATAAGGCATATTATTTTTCCTCCCTTCTAACACCTAAATATCTATAAGGGTCTTCTATTTTTTTATTTAAATCAAGCTTTGATAAATCTTCAAAAACTGAATTTATATCTTCAGCCTTTGTATCTCTACCACCAATACCATAAATATAATTTACAGTAGGTACAAATACTTGGTTTGTAAACATTGCAGAAGTTATATCTTCAAACAATGCTCCACCAGCAGCATTTAAAGAATCTGCTTTATCTAAAACAGCAACAGCTTTAGCATTTTTTAAAGCTTCAGCAATTTCTTCAGCAGGGAATGGTCTAAACATACGAATCTTTACAAGACCTGCTTTTATTCCCTGTTTTCTTAAATTATCTACAACAAATTTTGTTGTCCCAGCAGTTGAATTCATACAAACAATAATATAATCTGCATCTTGAGATTTATATTCCTCAAAGAAAGAATAATTTCTTCCTGTTAATTTTGCAAAATCTTCTGATACTTCTTTTATTACATTTTTTGCATTTTTCATTGCTTCAGCTTGTTGATATTTATGTTCAAATAAATATGCTTGTAAATCTAATGGTCCAACTGCAATAGGTTCTTTTTTATTTAACAAGTAATGTTCAGGATGATATTCTCCAACAAATTCTTTTACTTTAGAGTCTTCTATTAATTCAATATTTTCTATAGAATGTGAAGTTATAAAACCATCTTGGCAAACCATTATTGGTAGCATAACATCTTTATGTTCTGCTATTCTATTAGCCATGATTGTGTTATCATAAGCTTCTTGATTATTTTCGCTAAATAACATAATCCATCCACTATCACGAACTCCCATTGCATCTGAATGATCATTATGTATATTTAGTGGACCAGATACAGCTCTATTTACTAAAGATAATACAATAGGCAATCTAAGGCTTGAAGCTATGTAAATCATTTCCCACATAAGAGAAAGACCATTTGCAGATGTAGCTGTCATAGCTCTAGCTCCTGCAGCTTCTGCTCCAATACAAGCGCTCATAGCACTATGTTCACTTTCAACAGCAACAAACTCGGTATCAACCAAACCATTGCTTACAAAAGTTGAAAAATATTGTGGTATTTCAGTAGAAGGTGTTATAGGAAATGCTGCAACAACATCTGGGTTTATTTGTTTCATTGCAGTAGCAACAGCTTCATTACCACTTAAGCGTTCTCTAATACTCATAATTTTTAATCCTTTCTATTTTTAATTTTATTGCATCGTGATTGCTCCGAATGGACATACTTTTGCACAAACACCACAACCTTTGCAATAATCATAGTCGAAATCTTCTCTTTTTTGTTCTTTATTTACAGGTATAGCATCATCTGGACAAACTGGAAAACATAAACCGCATTGTTTACATTTTTCAGATAAGAAAATTGGTTTAGAAGATCTCCAATCTCCTGTTTTAAATTCTTTAGCATTACCAGCTTTGTATATATTACCACCAATTGTTAAATCTTCTGCTGGTGTGTTAGGTGAAATTTTCATAAGATGTACCTCCTTAATATTAATTTATTTGTTTAACTTCCTTAAGTGCAACTTTTAAAGCGTTCATATTACCTTCGATTACTTCAGGTTTTTTTGCAAACTTATGTTTAAAAGAACCTTCCATATCTTTAATTAATTCATCATCTGTCATAACACCAGAAATCTTAACAATTCCAGCCAACATTGGAACATTTGGAAAATATTTTCCTAGTGCATCAACAGAAATTTTTCTTGCATCTAATGTATAAATGTTTCCTTTGTAATCTTTTAATAAGTCTTTAATTTCATTTTCTGATTTTGTTGTATTAATAATAATTCCGCCGTTTTCTTTTAAACCAGCTGTTACAGGAACTGTTTCTAACAAAGTGTCATCTACTACTACTACAAAATCTGGCTCATAAATATTAGAATGTATTGTAATAGGGTTATTGCTTATTCTGTTGTAAGCAGTAATAGGAGCGCCCATTCTTTCTGGTCCATATTCAGGAAACCCTTGAATATATTTTCCCGTATTAAAAGCAGCATCGGCTAGTAAAAGTGAAGCAGTTTTAGCACCTTGACCTCCTCTACCATGCCATCTGATTTCAATTAAATCATTCATGTATTAACCTCCTTTTATGAAATAAAAAATTGAATAAATATTGCTAAATATTAGCATATTAAGTATATGATTAATTGTAAAAAAAGTCAAATTTATACTCTATATTCTATTGAAATAGAATATAATTTATAATATAATTTACATATAAAATAAACAGGAGAAAAAGAAATGAAATTTAAAACACAAAAAGGTTCAATCTCATTATTAGTATTAATAACAGTATTATTTTATTCTAGTTTTTTACTTTTACTTTATGCTAAAAATTTGAATAAAACTACAACTTTGGTGGAAAAAGTAAGAAACATGAAAACAGCATATATAAATTCAACTCTAGAAGATGCATATGAACAAATTTTAAATAAAAATACTCAGGGAAGTATAAAAGAAGTTTCTAGTAAAAATAATACGGATACTTCCGTAATAGAGATTAATAATGCAAAACAAGTAACATTGACTGATTATAGAATATATGGGTATAGAAAAATTGAAAATGATGAATATCAAGAAGTTGAATATATAGAAGGAACAGGTACTCAATATTTAGACACAGGTTTAGTGGATACAGAAGGTTGGAATGCGAAAATAGGTATAGAGTTTACAAAATTTGGAACGAATTCAAATTCTTCTGGATGGACTCAAATTATAGGAACTTGTGTACAGGTAAATGGAACATACTATAGATCATATGTATCAATAAATCCAAATAAAAAATTTATACTAGATGTTTATAGTAATTACATTAATAATGGATTAGCAGCAAGTTTAAATACTAAATATAATATAGAAGCATCAACATTTTCAGGAAATGGTTATTTGATTATAGATGATATAAAATATAGAACTACAAGTGTAACATTTAATCCACATACAGATAATGCTCATAAGCTTCTCTTATTAAATGGAGATGATGGAAATATAGATAATACTTCTGCAGGCATAATTTACTATTGCAAATTTTATGATGATTCTAAAAAATTGATCAGAGATTTTGTTCCTTGTTATAATAAATCAAGTGGCACAGTTGGAATGTATGATTTAGTAAATAATAAATTCCATCCGGGCGGTGGAACAGGTACTTTTGAAAAAGGTAATGATGTTGGAGGTGTTGGAGATTTAATTACAGATGAAGCAGATGCAAATAATGGAAAATATAAAATAGAAATTAAAGTCACAAACAAAAGTGGAGAAACATATAGTAAATATATATATTTGAATAAACCTTTACTATCTGGAGAATATATAGATTATGCTACCAAGAAGGTAGTAAGGAATGATAATACAGCAGAAGATATTGAATTACCCGAAATTACAACATATAATGAATATACAAAAATAGAAGTAATAACAAAAACAAAAACACCAGAATTAAAGATAACATACAAAAAATAAATAAAGTTGGATTTATGGTATTTATTAAATTATGCCATACATCCAATTTTTATATGGAGGAAGTAATGAAAATAAATATAGTAATGGTAGAACCAGAAATACCACAAAATACAGGTAATATTGCAAGAACATGTGCAGCAATAGGAGCAAAACTTCATCTTGTAAAACCATTAGGTTTTAGTATAGATGATAAGCATTTAAAAAGAGCAGGCTTAGACTATTGGGATAAGCTAGATATAGAAATACATGAAAATTTAAATGATTTCTTGAATAAATATGCTAATAGAGAAGATGGAAAAATTAAATCTAATGTATTTTTAGCAAGTACAAAATCACAAAAAACATATGCAGATATTGATTATAATGAATTTGAAGAAATATTTTTATTATTTGGTAAAGAAACAAAAGGATTACCAGAAAATTTAATAGAAAACAATATGAAACAAGCAATTAGAATACCAATGAAAGAAGGCTTGCGTTCTTTAAATTTATCAAATTCAGTAGCAATAATAGCATATGAAGTATTAAGACAAGTAGGATTTGATAAATTGCAACAAACAAGTACATATTTTAGTTAAAAATATAAATATTAATAGGAGAGAAGTATGCCAGAATTATTAGATACATTTGATGAAAATGGAAATAAAACAGGAACAATTATTAAAGGCGAAAAAACAACAGACTATGTTAAATGCTGTTCATGTTTTGTTGTTAATAGCAAAAATCAAGTTTTAATTGAGAAAAGAGGAAAAACAGTCTTAGATGCAGGAAAATTAGACTTATGTTCAGGTCATATTAGATCAAATGAAACATCAACACAAGGAATGATAAGAGAATTAATAGAAGAACTTGGAATTACTCAAGAAGAAGCAATGGAACTTAAAAAAATTGGCAATCTAAAGGTAGATTTTAATAAAGTTGGTGGCAATTTTAAATGTATTACAGATATGTTTATGTTAAAAAGAACAAGTGACACTTTAAAATTACAAGATGAAGAAGTTAAAGGTATAGAATATTATGATTTAGAAGAAGCTTTAGAGTTAATAAGAACAGGTAAAACAAGATTACCATATGATGAAACATATGAAAATATTTTTAGAAAATTAAAGCAAGAATTAGGAATAATTCCTAAAGAAGAAAATAAAAATATTATGGAAAAATAAGTTAAAATGCCAATAAAGGTATACATAATTTGACAAAAGTAATAATAAGTAGTATAATATTATTTATGGCGCGTTTAAAAGTGCCCAAAAGGAGAGTGTTTATTTATTTTAAACGACAATATAAAATACTACACAAAAGAAATATTTAAACTATTTAGAATTACTTTTATAGGGTTATTAATTATACTAGGTATTATTTTAATAAAATATAAACCTATGTACAAAGTTAAATTAGGTAATAAAAATATTGGATATATAAGTGAAAAGCAAGAAGTAGATTCTTATATAAATTCTATAATTGAATCAGAAAAAAATGTAGCATTTGTAGATTTTAAAGAAGACAATATTAATTATGAATTACAATTAGTTAATAGAAATGAATATCAAGAAAGTACAAATTTAAAAGATCAAGTAAAAGATAATATTGAAATTCAATATACAACATATGCCATTACCAAGAACGGAAAAAACATAACATATGCGTCAACAATGGAAGATGCAGAAATGGTTATAGATAGTTTAAAAGAACAAAAAAAGCAAACAGACGAATTAGGAATATTACAAGTTTATTCTAGCAATTATGAAGAAATAAAACCAGAAGACATAGATGATATTACAAAAAAAGTTGAAAACGAAATAGAAGAAAACAAAAATAGTATAAAAGTGGCAAAAGTAAATAATACTGTAAAAAAAATAAATACAAGTATTTTTACAGTAAAACCTATAAGTGGTACAATAACATCTAGATATGGATATAGAAGTTCACCTGGGGGAATAGGCAGCACAAACCATAAAGGACTAGATATATCTGCAAAACATGGAAGCACAATTAAGGCAGCAGCAACAGGAACAGTAAAATTTGCGGGATATAAAGGAAGTTTAGGTAACCTAGTTATTATAGAAAGTGGAAATGGAATAGAAACATATTACGGACACTGTAGTGCTTTATATGTTTCCAAAGGACAAAAGGTATCAGCAGGAGATAAAATTGCAGCAGTTGGTAAAACAGGAGCTGCAACAGGACCACATCTACATTTAGAAATACATGTTAATGGGAAAGTTGTTAATCCACAAAAATATATATATTAAAAACAAAAAAAACACAAATTGAGTATTAATACAATTTGTGTTTTTTTATAATTTATTGCTACGAAGGAATGATTTATAATATGCGGGCGGACGCCTCTGTCCGCCCGCAAAAATCAAATGAATAATTAATAATGAAAAATTAAAAATGAATAATATGCATGTAGGGGGCGGAACCCCGTGTCCGCCCGTTGCCAGATTTGTAACAAAATAAAAAAAGTCTTGAAATTGGTAATTGCATAATATATAATAATTTGGAAATAATATTAAGAGGAGGAATATTATGGCAAAAGATATAAGCGAAGAAGAGAAGCTTGAAATAAAGAATATGATAGATAGCCTAGTAGAAAGAGCTAAAAAGGCATCAGAAGAATATTTAAAGTTAGATCAAAAAACAGTAGATAATATTATAAAAGAAATGTCTATGGCAGGTTTGGAAAACCATATGAAATTAGCTAAGATGGCAGTAGAAGAAACAGGTAGAGGTATTTATGAAGATAAAATTACTAAAAACATGTTTGCAACTGAATACATTTATCATAATATAAAATACGGTAAAACAGTTGGAGTTATTTCAGAAAATGAAGAAGAAGGATACGAAGAAATAGCAGAACCAATTGGAATAATTGCAGGTGTTACACCTGTTACAAATCCTACTTCTACTACAATGTTTAAATCTATTATTGCTGCTAAAACTAGAAATGTTATTATTTTTGGTTTTCACCCATCTGCACAAAAATGTAGCGTTGAAGCAGCAACTATAGTAAGAGATGCTGCAATAAAAGCAGGAGCACCAAAAGATTGTATACTATGGATAGATAAACCTTCTGTAGAGGCTACTAACCAATTAATGCATCATCCAGATGTTAATTTAATATTAGCTACAGGTGGTACTGGTATGGTTAAGGCAGCTTATTCTTGTGGAAAACCAGCACTAGGTGTTGGACCTGGAAATGTGCCTTGCTATATTGAAAAAAGTGCAAAACTAAAAACATCTGTAAACGATTTAGTTATGTCTAAATCATTCGATAATGGTATGATTTGTGCATCAGAGCAAGCTGTTATAGTAGATGAAGATATTGCATGGGATTTTGAAGCATTAATGAAAGAAGCAGGATGTTATTTTGTATCAGAAGAAGAAAAAGAAAGATTACAAAAAGCTATGTTTGATCCAGAAAAAGGTAATACTCTAATAGGTTCAATAGCAGGTCAAAGCCCATATAATATAGCTAAAATGGCAGATATTGAAGTACCAAAAGATACAAAAGTATTAGTAGTATACGAAACAGGTGTTGGAGAAGAACATCCTTTTTCTAGAGAAAAATTAAGTCCAGTATTAGCATATTATAAAGTTAAAAACAGTGATGAAGGAATTGAATTAGCAGAAAAATTATTGGAATTTGGTGGATTAGGACATTCAGCAGCAATTCATTCTGAAAATAATGATATAATTGAAAAATTTTCTGAAAGAGTAAAAGTTGGAAGAATAATTGTAAATTCACCATCAACACATGGAGCAATAGGGGACATATATAACACAAATATGCCATCTTTAACATTAGGTTGTGGATCATTTGGTGGAAATTCAACAACATCAAATGTATCTTCAGTAAATTTAATAAATATTAAAAGAGTAGCCAAAAGGAGGGTAAATATGCAGTGGTTTAAAGTTCCAGAAAAAATATATTTTGAAGCAGGTTCAATTGCTTATTTAGAAAAAATGCCAAACATTACAAAAGCATTTATAGTAACAGATGAATCAATGGTCAAATTAGGATATGTAGATAAAATTTTATATCATTTAAGAAAAAGAAATGAATATGTACATTCTGAAATATTTTCAGATGTAGAATCAGATCCATCTTTTGCAACAATTAAAAGAGGAGTTGCTGCAATGAATAACTTTAAACCAGATGTTATTATTGCATTAGGTGGAGGAAGTGCAATAGATGCAGCCAAAGGAATGTGGCTATTTTACGAGTATCCAGAAGCAGATGTTGAAGGTATGAAATTAAAATTCATGGATATTAGAAAAAGAACATATAAGTTTCCTAAATTAGGAATAAAAGCAAAAATGGTTGCAATACCAACAACATCAGGAACAGGTTCAGAAGTAACTTCTTTTGCAGTTATATCTGATAAAGAAAAAAATATGAAATATCCATTAGCGGATTATGAATTAACACCAGATGTAGCAATTATAGATCCGGATTTAGTAATGTCTCTTCCAAAAACAATTACAGCAGATACAGGTATGGATGTTTTAACACATGCAATTGAAGCTTATGTTTCTAATATGGCATCAGACTATACAGATGGCTTATCAGAAAAAGCAGCAGAGCTAGTGTTTAATTATTTAAAAGAAGCATATGAACATGGAGATAATAAAACTGCAAGAGAAAAAATGCACAATGCAAGTTGTATAGCTGGTATGTCATTTACAAATGCTTTTTTAGGATTAAACCACTCTATAGCACATAAATTAGGTGGAGAATTTCATATAGCTCATGGTAGAGCAAATGCAATATTGCTTCCATATGTTATAAAATATAACAGCCAAAAGCCTACTAAATTTGTGTCATTCCCTAAATATGAATACTTTATTGCAGATGAAAAATATGCAAATCTTGCAAGAAAATTAGGATTAAATGCATCTACTACAGAAGAAGGAGTAAATTCTTTAATAAAAGCAATACAAAAATTAAATGAAGAATTAAATGAACCAAAATCTATTAAAGAAGCGGGAATAGATGAAAAGGAATTTTTAGCGAAGGTTGATGAATTAGCTGATAAAGCGTTTTCAGATCAATGTACAACTGCTAACCCAAGAGTACCATTAGTACCAGAAATAAAACAAATTTTATTAGATGCATATTATGGAAAAGAAATATAAAAAAATGTAAATAATAACCATACTTCGACATTTTTCTTATTGCCGAAGTTGTATAATACTCATGTTGACTTTAAAAGGTCAATGAAGTATACAGCGGGGACGCTAAAATCTAGGAGGCATAATAATGCAAGAAAGAAGTTTCAAAGAATTCCGGAAGGTAGTCGAAATACTCGGCGATTTTACGGAAGAAGATTGGGGGGTGTTGTATAAGCATCTGAATACAGATGTAGCACCACAACAGCAGATTGTTAACAGAGACAAAATTATGTATGACTTTATGAAGGAGCTGGGAATACCGGCTAACCTTAAGGGTTATAATTACCTTGTAGAGGCAATACAAATGTTACTGAAGGACCCCAAAATGTATGAGGGGGCAATAACCAAAAGCTTATATCCAGAAATCGCCAAGAAATATAAAACTACTTCTAATAGGGTAGAAAGAGCTATGAGGCACTGCATTGAGGTGTCGGCAGATAGGGCTGGCGTGGATGTTATGGATAAAATATTTGGCATGACAGTTTCAGCCTACAGAGGCAAGCCCACAAATTCCGAATTTATTTATGGAGCGGCAAGATATCTTGAATTGATACTGGAATCTCAAGATTAAAAATTAGTCCCTAAGGATGCTGAAGTTAATTCTTTGGCATCTTGTTTTTTTTTTATTTTTGTTATATAATAGCCTCCGTAAGTATAATGGACAATTATTATATGGAAAGGAAAAGTGATAAAATGGAAGTTAGTAAAGAAGAAATTTTGCACATAGCAAATTTAGCAAGATTAAATTTAACAGACGAAGAAATTCCAGAATACATAAAAAATCTTCAAGATATTTTAAACTTTGCTAATATAGTAAATGAAGCTCCAATAGATGGATTAGATACAGCAATTAGTGCGATTGACAATTATAATGTATTTAGAAAAGATGAAGTAAAAGTATTTGAAGATAATGATGCATTATTACAAAATGCACCAGAAAAAGAAGATAATATGTTTAAAATACCAAAAGTAATTTAATTTATGAATAATATATGTGTAGTGGCGGAAACCTCGTGTCCGCCCGTAGCAACAAAGTGAATAATTAATAATGAAAAATTTAAAATTAATAATATATATGTAGGGGCGGACGCCTCTGTCCGCCCGTAACTAGAAGGAGGAAAGTTAATGGACATTACTAATTTAACTGTGCATGAATTAAAAGAAAAATTAGATAAAAAAGAAACTACTATTAGTGAAATTAATAAAGCTTATGTAGAACGAATTAAAGAAAAAGAGCCAGAAGTAAATGCCTTTGTTACAGTATTAGCAGAAGATGCTCTAAAAAAAGCACAAGAAGTAGAAAAAAAAGTAAATAATGGAGAAATAAAAACACAACTTGCAGGTATTCCAATAGGAATAAAAGATAATATATGTACCAAGGGGGTAAAAACAACATGTAGCTCTAAAATGCTTGAGAACTTTACTTCTCCATATGATGCAACTGTTATGGAAAAAATAAATTCTGAAAATTTAATAACTTTAGGAAAATTAAATATGGATGAATTTGCTATGGGAGCATCAACAGAATATTCAGCATTTAAGAAAACATGTAATCCATGGGATCTAAATAAAGTTCCAGGTGGTTCATCTGGTGGTAGTGCTGCAGCTGTGGCAGCAGGATTAGTTCCATGGGCTTTAGGATCTGATACAGGTGGTTCAGTTCGTCAACCAGCAAGCTTTTGCGGAGTTGTAGGATTAAAACCAACATATGGATTAATTTCAAGATATGGATTAGTTGCTTTTGCATCTTCTTTAGATCAAATAGGACCAATAACAAAAGATGTAAAAGATAGTGCAATGCTTTTAAATATTATAGCAGGACATGATGAAAAAGATACTACTTCACTAAATGTAGAAAAGAAGGATTATACAAAAGCATTAAAAAATGATGTAAAAGGCTTAAGAATAGGAATTCCTAAAGAGTATTTTGGAGAAGGAATAAACAAAGAGGTAAAAGAGGCATTAGAAAAAGCTGTAGAAGAATATAAAGCAATGGGAGCCATTGTGGAAGAATGCAGTATTCCTATTGCAGAATATGCTTTAGCAACATACTACATAATAGCATGTGCAGAGGCCAGTTCAAATTTAGGAAGATTTGATGGAATAAGATATGGGTATAGAACATCAAACTTTAAAAATTTAAGAGATATTTTTATTAATTCTAGAACAGAAGGATTTGGAAAAGAAGTAAAAAGAAGAATTATCTTAGGTACTTATGTTCTTTCTTCTGGATACTATGATGCTTATTATAAAAAAGCTCAGCAAGTAAGAACTTTAGTAAAAAAAGAATTTGATAAAGCATTTGAGAAGTATGATATATTAATAACACCAACAGCTCCAACAGTGGCATTTGATATTGGACAAAGATCTAATAACCCACTAGAAATGTATTTGGCAGACATTTGTACTGTTTCAATAAACATAGCTGGGCTTCCGGGAATATCAATTCCATGCGGAGTAGATTCTAAGGGAATGCCAATTGGAATGCAAATTGTAGGAAAACATTTTGCAGAAGAAACAATATTAAATGCTGCATATACTTATGAACAAAAGGTTAAATTTAGAGATAATTATAAACCTACATTTAAAAAATAAATCATATGCGGGCGAATGACTCTATATGCTCGTAGAAATAAAATGAATAATGAAGAATCTATATGTGTAGGAGCGGAATAATGTGTCCGCCCGCACATACAATTGTGAAAGGAAGATAGATATGCCAAGAGAAGATTATGAAGTTGTTATAGGGCTTGAAGTCCATAGTGAACTTTCTACAAAAACAAAAATATTCTGTTCATGTCCAACAGAATTCGGTGGAGATCCAAATACACATACTTGTCCTGTGTGTATGGCAATGCCAGGAAGTTTACCAGTGCTTAATGAAAAAGTTGTAGAGTATGCTGTAAAAGCAGGACTTGCTACAAATTGTGAGATTTCAAGAAATAGTAAAAATGATAGAAAAAATTATTTTTATCCAGATCTACCAAAATCTTATCAAATTTCTCAGTTTGATAAACCACTTTGTGAGCATGGTTATGTAGAAATAGAAACAGAAAATGGACCTAAAAAAATAAGATTAACAAGAATTCATATAGAAGAAGATGCAGGAAAATTAAATCATGATCCATATGGTAGAGGAAGCTTAGTAGATTTAAATAGAGCAGGTGTACCATTAATAGAAATTGTTTCTGAACCAGATTTAAGGTCAAGTGCAGAAGTTGAAAGTTATATGAGAAAATTAAAATCAATACTTGAATATATAGAAGTTTCAGATTGTAAAATGCAAGAGGGATCTCTAAGAGCAGATGTTAATGTTTCTATAAGACCTAAAGGAAGCAAAAAATTTGGAACAAGAACTGAAATGAAAAATATGAATTCATTTAGAAGTATTGTAAGAGCTATAGAATATGAAATAGAAAGACAAGTAGAAGTAATCGATAATGGAGGAAAAATAGACCAAGAAACTCTAAGATGGGATGATGTTTCAGGAAAAACTTTCCCAATGAGAGATAAAGAAGATGCACAAGACTATAGATATTTTCCAGACCCAGATTTAGTTGCCATTAGATTATCTGAAGAATATGTTCAAAATATAAAAGATAATTTACCAGAAATGCCAGAAAGCAGAAAGAAGAGATATTTAGAAGAATATAAATTAACTGAAAAAGAGGCAAATCTTTTAACTGCATCTAAATATTTATCAGATATGTTTGAAAAAGCATCAGAAATATGTGGAAACAGAAAAGCTGTTAGCAATTGGTTGTTGTCAGATGTATCTAGAATATTAAACGAAAAAGAGGAAGAAGCAGATAGCATTCCTTTTACAGCAGAAGAATTAGCAGAACTTATTACTTTAATAGATAAAGGTACAATTAGTACTGCAATAGCTAAAAAGGTATTAGAAGAAATGTTTAATTCTGTAAATAAAAAACCATCAAAAATAATAGAAGAAAAAGGCTGGATTCAAATATCAGATGAGGGAGCTATAAAAGAAGTTGTATTAAAAATATTAGCAGCAAATCCTCAATCAGTAGCTGATTTTAAAGCAGGTAAAGATAGAGCAATTGGATATTTAGTTGGACAAGCAATGAAAGAAACAAAAGGAAAGGCAAATCCACAAATGCTTAATAAAATGTTTGTAGAAGAAATAAATAACCAATAAGCAATAAAGTTGACATAAGACAAAAAATAGAGTATAATACAAGTATCCATTAAAAAATTAAAGGGGGGAATAACCTTGTTCGAATTGATGCCTTTAACTTATGGAGAGAGTTTCCGTGAGTGCAGGTATAATGGATATGGAGTGGCAAGAAAAGTACAAAACAGAAAGATTTTTGATAGTATATTTCAGAAATCTTACATGGATTTTTATCTATGTGATGACTGCAAATATATTTATTTAGGAAAAAAATATTGTATTTTATTTGATGACCTTGATATTTTGCAGCACGATAATAAAGGTTGCTATATAAATGGTTATAATAACGAAAAAATATATTTATGTCCTGAAAATATAAAAATCGTCTGTTCTACCAGAAAAAAATGTACTATTGCCGCTTGGGTCCAAATATATAATGGATCAAAATAACTCAAATGTCCCGTATGTTTATAGCACGCGGGATGTTTTTATATAAGTAATTGCTTTTTTATTATATCAAAAGCATAACCACATATAATAAAATCAACAAAGAACATTAAAGAAGATTTAAATAAAATAGTTCCAATTGTAAATACTAGTGGTACTCTATAAATAGCATGATATGTATATAGTATAAGGATTGATATTAAACAAAAAATGAGAGAAAAAGCAAATCCATATTTCATTATTTTCTTTATTTTTAAATCTAAATTTTTAGAAAATTCTATAATAGATTTTAACATAACATCACTTCCTATATAAATGATAACATGTTATTTTAAGAAAAACAAATGTAATATTTGGTAAAAAAAATGCTTTTTGCTTGATTTTTTTATTAGTATGTGTTAAAATATTATATGTTATAGTTTAGTATTACTAAGAGGAGGTGCAACAGGAATGCCAAATATTAAATCAGCAATTAAAAGAGTTAGTGTTATAGAGAAAAAAACATTAAGAAATAATATGATAAAATCAGCTTATAAAACAGCTATTAAAAAGTTTGAATCAGCAGTTTCTGAAGGTGATAAAGCAAATGCAGAAAAATTATTTTCAGAAGCAACTAAGAAAATAGATCAAGCTTGTACAAAGGGTGTTATAGTAAAAAACACAGCAGCTAGAAAAAAATCTAAATTAGCTAAGAAATTAAATGAAATGAAATAAAAAGAACTGCCTAACGGCAGTTCTTTATTTATTAATTTTCTTTTTTCTCTAATTTATCTGTTACAATTACAAAGTTTACATTTCCAACAGCTATTTCATTGTTATTGGCTGTTTTTGAGAAGTTTTTATATTGTTTAGATAATTCTTGCAATTTTTCTGCTCTTGATGTTAAATTTTTTAAATCTCCATTTACAAAGTTACATATTGGATTAATAGCTTTGTTGTTGAATTCTTGGATACCATTATATAAAGTATTTGCTCCATCGCTTATAGTTTCTGCAGAAGATGTTAATTGATTATCTGCCATATATAATTGTTTAGCACTACTATTAAGTGAATTTATTCCTAATTTTATTTTTGCAGAACCAGCTTGTAAACTATTTGCAGAAGTATTTAATTTTTTAGCACCATTTGCAATTCCAGCAACATTAGTTGTTAAACCATTTATTTGTGTAGGAATAGTTGAAGTTTCTTTTTGTAGTCCATTTAGACCATCAGAAATTCCTTTTACTGCAGCCTGTATGCTTTTTACACCAGTTTTTAATGATTTAATAGAAGTTTCAGAAGCTTTTATTGATTTTTCAGTTTCTTTTAATGTTTTATCAGCTGTATTTTTTACTAATTTATAAGTTTCTATAGATTTTTTGTTGTTAGTGATTTGTGTTTCTAAAGAACTGATTAAATTAGCATTTGTGTTAGCATCTAATGCAGCTTTTGCAGAAGTTAAAGTCTTATTATTATTTTCTAAAATAGTAATTGCATCTTCACTGTATTTAGAAACATCTTTTAAAGCTTTAATCAAATCTTGAGCAGTTTCTGAAGAATTATTAATTAAATCATCAATACCTGCAACTAAACCAGGATTCTCCTTTGTTCCGTCACCATTTAAACCGATTAGAGCACTGTTTGATACACCATATAATTTAGTTACTGAACTTGGTAAAGCACTTAATTGTGCAGCTACACCGCTTACGCCATCTTTTAAAGCAGCAGTTACATTTGCTAAATTAGCAGTTCCAGCAGTTAATCCTGTAACACCATTATCAATAAGAGTATAATTTTCATCTAAATTATTTGCTCCATTTGAAAGTGAGTTCATGTAATCATTAAATTCTTTTGACTTTGCACTATATTCTTGAGTTCCATCTGCTAATGTTTTTGCACCTTCTTCTATTTGGTCACTTGAAGATTTTATTGTATTTACATTCTCATATAAACTATCTAATTTATCAAAAATTTCTAAGTTTTCGTCTTCAAATACTTTTGGAGAAGCAACAGTTATTATGCTTCCAAGCTCAAAGTTTTTAGAATCCATTGTGATTTCAATATTACTTGGAAGATCTAATTTGTCTTTAGAAATATTTAAACTTTCGTTCATTCCTGGAAAACATATTCCTAATGCTACAGATTTATCATCTTTATTTACTACTTTTCCAGATGATATTTCAATATTAGAATTATTACTATTGTTTATAATTGTTCCAGCTGCAACCATGAATGGTGTATACATTGTAGTTCTTTTACCATTAACAATTACAGTGTGTTTTTCGTTATTTGTATATTGAATATTAACTGTTACTTTACCACTTTTTCCAATAATTTCATCTGATGAAATATCTTTATCATCTAATTTATAAGAAATTTTCATATCTATAGGTAAATTTTCTTTAGATTCACCTTGATAATAAATATCTTTACCATTTGAGTTCCATATAATTGCTTCACCATTTTGAGAAAAAGTTTCTTCTCCATTTGTATTTTTTATATCAAACAAATTTGTCATATCATTTAAAAGTTCTTGCTCATCTGTATTTTTTAAATGAGCACTTACTATAGTTTTATAAGATTTACCAGAGTTATCTGTTTTTGAAAACACTGTTTCATCTTTAGTATATGCTAGTACAGGCATTGCATAAGCAATAGTAGTACATAATAATAAACCAGATATAATTTTTTTACTTAATTTTGAATTCATATTTTATCCTTCCTTTCTAATTCTCTATTTTTCTCATACCAATTGTGGTTTTACAAATTAATTTATCTAATATCATTAAAAATGCAGGTAATACCATAATAACAGTTACCATTGAAATTAGTGCTCCTCTTGACATTAATGTACATAAAGAACCAATCATTTCTATTTTTGAATATGCTCCTACACCAAATGTGGCTCCAAAGAAACATAATCCACTTACAACTATTGAAGAAATAGATGTTGATAATGCTTCGTTTATAGCTTCTTGTTTTGTTTTATTATCTTTTCTTAATGTTACATATTTAGTTGTTATTAAAATTGCATAATCTATTGTTGCACCAAGTTGAATAGTTCCAATTACTATAGAGGCTACAAATGGTAGTATCGTTCCACTGTAATATGGAATCCCCATATTAATAAATATTGCAAATTCTATAACTAAGATTAGTATAATTGGCAAAGACAATGATTTTAATATAAAGAACATAAGTAAGAATATTAAAGCAATAGAAACTGTATTTACACTGTTAAAATCATGATCGCTTATTTCTACTAAATCTTTCATAAGAGGTCCCTCACCAGCTAGAATGGCATTTTCATCGTATTGTTTTACAATATCATTTACTTGTGCTATTTGATTATTTAAGTCGTCTGTTGCAAGTTCATATTTTGAATTAACAATAATCATTTGATATTTATCACTTTCAAAAACTGAAAGAATATCTTCTGGTATCATTTCTTCTGGTATGCTAGAACCAGCTACTTGAGAATAACTTAAAGTCCATTCTATACCATCTACAGCTTTTATTTTATTTAACATTTCATTTACCTTATAATTAGGTAAATCTTTGTTTACAAGTATGACATCTGTAGAAACCATATTAAAGTTATTTCTTAATGATTTGTTTGCTTGTATACTTTGTAATGTATCTGGTAATGATTTGTCTAGGTTATAATAAACTTTTGTATTTGAATATCCATAAAAAGCGATAGGTAAAATTATTATAAATGCTATTGCAATTGCTTTATAATGTTTTAAAATAAAGTTTTTCCAATTAGTAAACTTAGGAAGAAGTTCCTTATGTTTTGTTTTTTCTATAAGATTGTCAAAGTATAATAACATTGCAGGTAAAATAGTTACAACACAAATTACTCCTAAAAGAACACCTTTTGCCATTACTAATCCAATATCTTTTCCAAGCGTTAGATTCATACTACATAATGCTAAAAAACCAACAATTGTTGTTAAAGAACTTCCTATAACAGAAATTAATGTTTTAGAAATAGCATGTGCCATAGCTTCATTTTTATCATTTAAAGTTTCTTTTTCAGCTTTATAGCTATGATATAAGAATATTGCAAAGTCCATTGTAACACCAAGTTGTAATACAGCACTTATAGCTTTTGTAATATATGAAATTTGTCCTAGTAAAATATTGCTTCCCATATTATATAAGATTGCTATACCTATATTTAATAAAATAAAAAATGGAACAGTATATGAATCTAAAGAAAGCTCTAATATCAAAATACAAAGTATAACTGCGATAATTACATATATTACTACTTCTGAATTTGATAAATCTCTTGTGTCTAATACGGTTGCAGACATACCACTTATTTTACAATTTGAATCTGTGGTATCTCTTAAAGTTTCAATAGCAGATAGAGTTTCATCTGATGAAATTCCTTCCTTAAATGTAACTAATATAGCAGTTTCACCATCTTTATAAAGTTTATCTGTTACTTCCTCTGGTAACATTTCTGTTGGAATAGTACTACCTAAAACATCAGTTAATCCAATTACTTTTTCTACACCAGTAATATTACGAATTTTATCTTCTAGTTTGATAATATCTTTGTTATTCATATTATCTAATAGAACTATAGAGAAAGATCCCATGTCAAAATCATCTGCTAAAATGTTTTCTCCTTTAATAGTTTCTATATCTTCAGGCAAATAAACTAAAATATCGTAGTTTACTCTTGTTGCCATCATACCTAAAACAGAAGGTATTAATAGAAGTATAGCAACTATTAAGATAATTGTTTTATGCTTACATATAAATTCTCCGAATTTAAGCATTTATTTCATCTCCTTATTTAAAATATTAAATGACTCTTAGTCATTTTACCACATAAATGACCAATGGTCAATACAAAGCAATAAAAAAATTAAAATATTTTAAAATATTATAAAATTAATGAAAAAATAGCTAATTAAAATATATTAAAAAATGAATAATATATTGACCAATCGTATAATATATGTAATAATATATGCATAAGGAGATAAAAAAATGAACATAGAAGAACAAAAAAATGATAAAGAAAATAGAATATTAAATACGGCATATAAGCTATTCACAGAAAAAGGAATAAAGGATACATCAGTACAAGATATTGTAGATAATGCTAATGTGGCTAAAGGAACTTTCTATTTATATTTTAAAAATAAGTATGAATTACAAGATATTTTAATTGCAAAAAAGTCTCATAAGTTATTTACAGAAGCTTTGGAAAGCCTAAGAAAAACTTATATCACAAATTTTTCTGATCAAATTATATATGTAATAAATTATGTTATAGATCAATTAACCAAAATGCCAATATTATTAAAATTTATTTCTAAAAATTTGTCATGGGGAGTATATAATAAAACTATAAATAAATTGTATGAAAGAAATGAAGAAGAACAAGATGGTTTATATAATTTGTTTTTAAAAGGAGTAAATGAGAATAATTTAAAATTAAAAAATCCAGAAGTAACCTTATTTATGATTATTGAACTTACAAGTTCAGCATGTTTTAATTCAATATTGTATAATGAACCATTACCAATAGAAGAGTTTAAACCATATTTATATGAAACAATACGAGAATTAATAAAGTAAATATAATTAAAAATGAATAATATACATATAGGGGCGGACGCCTCTGTCCGCCGTGTCTACGAAGAAATAGCTTATAAATATTCAGCCTACATTTTGAGTACTTTCTTTCCAAATTAGACCCTCCAAGACAAGGGGTAATCCGTATGCCTCAAAGGGCTGTCGGGCCCT
>OIYV01000089.1_pt1 | contig 65599 bp, 68 predicted proteins | sample 1588251 | NCBI WGS metagenome assembly OIYV01 (sample SAMN03283282) | human gut metagenome | biome: human-associated habitat; material: feces | host: Homo sapiens | place: Peru | collected 2012
CGTAAAAAGCAGTATTCGGGCATAAAAAAGCCTCGGAACACGAATGTTCCGAGGTATTGGCAGAGGTATAAGGATTCGAACCTTAAATGACGGAGTCAGAGTGTAAAATTTATTCTAAAATTACACCTTTTTAAGCCATATTTTGAGATATAAGTCTCTCAAAAATCTCTAGCAAAAATATTCAATTATTATTGCAATTGAAAATAATTCATATTATTTTCAACAAATATTTACAACATTATTGTCAAATGTTATAATTATCATAACAAATCTATATTTTCGAGGTATAATATGACAATAATTATTCATCTGAGTGATATGCATTTTCAAAGAAGCATTAATGATTTTGATACACATATTTCAAAAATTGCAGATACATTATTCTCGCAAACTCCTTTTTCAAAGGTTATTATTGTTATTTCAGGTGATATCGCTAATGCTGCAGATTCATATGAGTACAAAGCAGCAAATACTTTTATAAAAAGATTAAAGAGTAAGATTTCAGAAAAATTCAATAATATAAATAACGACTATATTACTGTATTGACTGTTCCAGGAAATCATGACATAAATCACAACTTAGGAGAATTGACACATGATGATTTAGAAAATATTTATAAAGAAAATGATTACGAAATAGAATTGGTTAAAGAAATTGAAAAGCTAAAAGATTACTATAATTTTTCAAAAAAACATGATTGTTTTGTAACCGAATCAGTCTGTGATAGAAAAGATATACTTATTAATAATAAAAAATATTCATTTTTCTTAATTAATTCTGCACTTTTTTCACTAAAAAGTACAGAAGATAAAGGATTCCATTATCTTAATGATAAGGCTCTCGAAACACTATCAAATGCCGATGGTGATTATAATATTGCCATAATACATCATTCTCCATATTGCTATACAGATAGCATAAAGAATAAATTGATAAGTATTTTTGCCAAAAAATTCACTTTTGTCATGTTAGGTCATGAACACTATGATTCAAAAGAGATGAGTGGTATATCTGGGAATAATTTTACAGTATTACACGCAGGTGCTCTTTATGATAAAGATTGGAATAAAAGTGAGTTTTCAATAATAAAAATTAATAATGACAATAGTGCCACTAAAACCAATTTCAAATGGAATAATAAAGCAATGCAATATGAAAGTAATGGAAGTAAATGTCAGTTGGAAATTTGTTCAAAAGAAGATTGTGGACTGATAAAGGTATCTCATGAATATTTATCAAATTTAAAAAAGGATGAGAGAAAAATTATTTCTGATACATTTGAAACCTATTATATTTTCCCCAGAATGGAATATATAGATTATGACAAACAGACAAAATCAAAAGAAATTAAAAATGAAACTGCATTTTTTTCTGAGTTAGAAAAAAATAAACATTTGCACATTTCAGGAAATCATAGTCTTGGCAAAACAACATTGTTGAAATATATTTTCAACAAAACAAAAACAAATAAAGTTCCTCTCTTATTGACAGTTGATGATTTCAGGAAAAAGAAACCGGAAAGAGTAATAAAAAATGCATTTGAAGAAATATACGGAAGTATGCCATCCGATTACGAAAAGTTTTTACAAATGCCTTCAAGCGACAAAATTTTACTTATTGATGATGTTGATTGCATAAATCATAGTGATTTTAATTCATTTATCTTAGGTGTTGAAAGTCAATTTGGATTTATAATCACAACTTCTACCGAAAAAATTCAGTTTAACTGGAAAGATAAAATGGATCAAGAGCATGATTATAGAGAAAATTTTGTTCACTACAAATTAACGCCTTTTTTCAAAGACAAAAGAAAAGAATTAGTTAGCGTATTGGTTCCTATGCTAAAAACCACACCAGTCGAAGATGACGAAATCATTATAAATTTATGTGACGCATTGGATTCGCAAAAACGTTTTGCTCCAATGACGCCAGATTTTATTATTCAATATGTTGAATATTTCTGTAAAAATATTGGTGATATATCTTCTTATGAATCTAATACATTTAGTAAGGTTTTTGAAGCTAATATTACAAATGCCCTTACTCCATATACAACGGGTAGTATTAATGTTGACAAAATATTTCTATTGTTGTCTAAGGTTGCGTATGAAGCTAATTCTAAAAAAGAAAGTCCTATAAAAGAAGAAACTATATCTTATGTAATCAGTAAATATAATCAGGATTATGGCAACGATATTCGAATAGTTGATTTTATAAATATATGTAAAAAAGCAAAAGTATTACACAATTCCGAAGGCGGATATAAATTCACTAGTAAAAATTATTTAGCATATTTTGTTGCTCGTGAAATTTTACAGAAATATTCTCTTACTAACGACACAACAGATATCTATAATATAGTGAATTTTTGTTGTTTCGGAATCAATTCGGATATCCTCTTGTTTATTATTTATTTGTCAAATAATTTAAGTATATTGGATATAATTCTATTAATACTAAAAAATTTAATCAGTGATTGGAAAGAATATAATGGTGATACAATCAAACTTAGATATCTAGAAGAATCATCAAAAATCAAACAGGAGTTTCTTGAGAAAAGTTCAGAAATGATTTTATCTGAACAAGTTCAACAGGAACAAGAAACAGATGATATTAGAGATATTCAAACAATAGATATTTATGATTTTGACGAAGATACAGTTGATGATAAATTAAACAAAATCATTAAGGCAACATCATTATTAAATCTTATTGCCAGAGCATTTCCTAGCTTTGAGCATCTTATTAAAGCTGATCAGAAAAAAGATATTGTTAATTTATTGTATTCAGCACCTAATAAAATATTCTATTTTTGGGCTAGTGAAATAGAAGAAGATTTTACTGGATTTATTCAGTATTTTTTACAAAAAAATGATGATGAATATCAACTTGATCAAGCGGTAAGTGCTTCTATTTCAACTTTGCAAAACATGTCAATTAGTCTTTTGCTTGATTTATATTATGGTGTAATTCATGAAAGTTGCAAAACAACTACTTTTACATTTTTAAATGCATATGCACATGAATCAGCATACACATATCAAACAGAGTATTTGTTGGCAATAGAGCAACACAAAAAGAATGCTGATTTACTAATACAATTAGCATCCAAACAGATTTCTAAAAATGGAATACCTTCCGAGTTAGCAAAAAGAGTTTTATATCATGCAATAAATACTATGCCAAAATTGAACATAAGTCAAAGAGATAAAATGGCTAGTAGAATTAACTTAAAAAGCGAAGCAGTAAAACGAATTGATATTAAGCGAAAACAAGGCTCAATAAATGATTAAATCATTCATTAAGTTGTTGAAATAACCATATCAGTTAAACAAATCTATTATAAAACCGTCTTTCTATATTTTAGTAAAGGCGGTTTTTAAGATTCTATAATAGAGATATTATTTTCTAATAAGTGGATGTGTATGAACATATTCATCTGCATAACCACGCTCTTTAAGCTGATTTTCAAATTTTGCTATATTAGAACTGGTCTCATTTAAATAATTACGAAATACAAATGTCTTAACACAAAAAATAGAGGTGTGGGATGTTCATTTTACTGAACTCTCAAACCTTTATTATATCATTTAAGCTCTAAAAACATAAAAGTCCTCAATTAATTGAATTAGCATTTTAATAAATTAGCTTGATTTCGCTTTTATTGTTTGTCAACAATTACTTTCCAACTACCGCCATTGCTTGTTCCTTCACGTTCTACATATCCTTGAATTTTTAATTTTTCAATGTCTCTGCGAATGGTTCTTTCATTAACGCCTAATGATTTTGCAATTTTTATAATTGATATTTTTGAGTTAGCTAACATCAAATACATGATTTCTTTTTGTCTTTCGTTTGCAGAATTTTCACGGACATTTTCGCGGACATTTTCACGGACATTTTTCGATTTAAATTCCACTATAATATCACTGGAGCTTATTGAATACTTAGGACTATCTATTCCAAAGTTATTGCAAGAATCAATAATTTTTTTAATTCCTCGTCCCCAAGATTCAATAAAACCGGCACGATAAAAAGCATTTGCAATCAATGGATTCTGAGGTCTTGAATTATGATTTTGAAAAAGATTATCAACAGTCCAGCCATCAGGAAAAATACACTCATTAGCAATATAAATTCTATCTTTATAAACACTGATTTGAATTGGTATCAAGCTGCCATAATTTTTATGAGCAATGGCATTAAAGACAGCCTCTCTCAATGCTTCACGCGGATAGGGATACTTTTCTATTCTTGTGTCGCCCTCATAACTTATAACAGCTTTCGAATATTTAGTATAAATCAAATCTATTGCAGATATTGCCTGATGCATCAGAGAACCATGAATTTCATCTTGATATTCAATTTCAGAATCAGATTCAAAATACGCAATTTTAATAAAAGAACCTGCTATAATTGCTTCAGGATTATGATGGAACAACAAAACTGCTGCTCTTTTCAAATTACTATTTTCATCAATTAAATTTAAATCTTTTAACAAGATTTCATTATCAATATCGACATCGTCAGAACTCATTCTTCAATTAATTACTGCCTGCTCTTTAAATATATCAAATGCATCATGTCTTAAATCATTAAATTTGGGGCTGTCCATAGATAAATTATCGTCATTATCACCAATAAATTTAAACAGCAATAATCCCAAGATAATTGACAATTTTATTAGGTATATTTTCTAATAAGGATTTTGAATGACTTAAACCCGAAATATCACCCTTATCGTTAATCCCTATAAATATCTTTCCACCTTGAGCATTTGCAAAACTGCAAATCCATTCAAGATATTCATCTCTCCAAGATTCTTTCCATTCAATATTTTGCCTTTCGGACATCCTTATTAATTCCATCTATCACTAACATTATATGCAAGTTTTTCATCTATTCTCTATCTAATATATTTTAAAAAACCAAACAACATATATCAAGATATAAATATTTTCAATGCTCCAAAACGAATAACCTATTAACAAATACAAACTACCCTGGTCATATAGGGGACGGTAATATATAAACAATATGAAATGAACAAGTATTAAACCTTTGTATTAACAAGTTACATTATTATCCTAATGCTAATTATATTAAATACAATTTCAAATACTCAAACTTAATGCAAATGGCACTCACTTTTATTTTTACAGAAAATTGAGAGATGTACTATACTTCAAAAATCACTAAAACGCAAAAGAATCAACTAGTTCAGTTAAAAAATTCATTTATTATATAATATGCTTTACTTAGATTTGGTGATGTTACAACATTTCCATTTAAGACAATATAATCAGGATTATATTCTGAAATTTTTGTCAGATCTACAATATCAGATCTAGCTGGAAAATTCCTATATGATAAAGAATCCAATACATCTGTACCTATTATACTTAAACATTTATTCTCTTTTGCTACTTGCATAACAAGATCGCAATATTCTACAAAATTAGTTATAGGTACATTTAATCCTAAATCTCCTCTTGCTAAAAAAACACCATCAGAATACTCAGCGATACTTTGTATATTTCTAACAGCACTATACGTTTCTATTTTTGAAATAATATTATAATTACTAAATAATTTTTGACATTTAACTACATCTGAATATGTTGAAACAAAAGAAAACAACAAATCTTTTATTTTTATTTCGTCAAAATAGTTGTATAATAGACCTAACATGTTAATAGGAATATTGTTGTGCAGCATTCCTTTTGATATTAAGGACTTTCTATTATAAATTTTTATATCATTACATGCTTCTAAAATAAACTTATTTTCTTCTTTGCTAATAACATTAAACTTTCCTTCTCCATCAGCATAATCAATTTGTTCATCAAAACAATATAAATCTGTTACATTAACTCTAATATATTTTTCATCGTATACAGAAGTATTTCTAGAATATAAAGATATAGTTTCTCCAGCCTCTATAATAAATGGGATATTTTCTTTTGTCTCAATAATCCTAGCTTTATAAAACGGAAATGATAAATCCACAAATATATTAACATCTGAATACATTTGTTTTATCGCTCTGCAAAGTTCCATATTAGAGACAATAGTATTCTCATCAAACTCAACTATGCTAATTCTAAAATTTCTAATGCCCAAAACATAAATTTTTTCGATTCTATTAATTGTTTCGCTAATACTTTTTTCTACTTTAAACTGTCTTATTGTTACAATCGTATTCATATTTTCACTCCCATACATAAATCAATTCATATCTACTAATATTCTAAAACCTATTCCCATAGTTCCAATTCTTGACCATTTTCCTTCACTTAAGTTACAATTTAAGTGATATTCAGTTTTATCCCATGCACCTCCTTTTACTACTTTGTTTGTATAATTATTATAACATCTTTCACTAAAAGCATCATATATATATCTATAATTAGGATTATAATCGTCCATGCACCATTCTCTAAGATTACCTGCCATATCATATAGTCCCCAATCATTTGGACTAAATTTACAAACATCAGTAGTTCCGCTATAAAAATTTCCATAATTAGCAATTGACTCATTTGGAATATCATTTCCCCATGGATAAATATAATTTTCATGTCCTGATTTGGCGCATATTTCCCATTCTAACTCTGTTAACAATCTACCACTAAATAATCTTGCGATAGCTAATGCACCTTGCCATGTAACTCCTCTAAATGGGTGCCTATCAAAACCTTCATCAACCATATACATTGATTTTTTATAATCCCAGTGTACATTACTAGTTGAATTAATGTCATTAAAATATCGATAAGTTCCATCGAAATGATTCTTCATATTATTTTCATTTATTATTTCAATCATAAACTGATTAGTTATAAGAACGCTTGTAACAAAAGTATTCTTTTTTATTGTTTTCCTTATTCCGTTACTACAATAGTCACCGCTTGGCAATTCAATCAAATCACAATAATTATTCAAAGTATCCAAAGAATTCCAATTCTTCTTTAAGAATTCCATTTATTCTTTCAACATCCTTTCTTGATAGCATATCTTTCCATTGTAATAAAACATCGTGTCTATTTCTATAATTCGAATATGTACTATTTCTTGTATTAATTGATGTCAATTTTATGAATTCCTCTTGTTCCTTACATAAGTTAAGTCCAATATAATTCATTAACTTTTCTGTAAACAGTAGTCTATCATCAAAAAAGTCTTCTAATCTAATTAGCATGACTTCATTATTGGAGACTATATTCTTAATATATGACATTCTTTCCTTCAATAAATATGCACATATTTCTATATCATCAAGTTTATCTACTTCATACTTATAATATTTTTCTAATCTACCCTTATAATCCCACCAAGAATTTTGCATATTTCTTTTTATAACCGAATTTATTGTTGCTCGAAAATCTCTAACTAAAATAATCGTATTACTGATATTTAGTTCACTAATCAACCAATCATATTTTTCAAATAATGAAGTTTCTTTGAATCCTCTTACAACATTATATTCTTTTTCATTAAGCCAATTATTTAAATCGTTTATATATGTAGCAGTACAACTAGAATCATGAACTTGGCTGAAAAAAGCTTGTTTATCTGGCCAAAATGTTTCGTCCTCTCTAAAAAAATCCAAATGCATTGAAAAAGGTTCGTTAATTGTTTCAACATTTTTGTTATGCCTTATAACATCTAACATATATGATGAACCTGTTCTATGGTGCCCTAATAAAACAAAACTCATAATCTTTCTCCATAATTTTCTACTTGCTTTCGCAAATAATCTTTTTTTTCTTCAAAAAGTTTTTTTCTATTACCATTTGCTCCAGATGGATGAGGTAAACCTCTTAATATCTGTATATTGCTTATTTGATATTTTTTAATTATTCTATCTAACTCTTTTTCAACTACATTACCCAATGGAATAGTAATAATATTATTAAACTGTTTTATTTCTTTAACAAAATATTCATCAATCAGTTCTCTAAACAAACTATTACTAATGCTTGGTGAATAGCCATTATAATTTTTGCTATTGATAAACACTGGAAATGGTATCAGTGAAGTAGTATGTAATATATCAATTTCTTTTAAAAATAGTTCTGAACAACTTGATAATGAAAGTTGTTTATTAAGAGATATTTCATCAAGCATTCTTATTAAATTCATTCTCATACTTCCAGCGAATCTTGCTTCAATTTTGCAATCGTATAATATATCTTCTACACTAATTTTATTATGATATCCTTTTATTGCAGTTCTAAATGCTATTTCAGTTTGGGTCCATCCAGGACATAATCCAATGATAACAATCTTCGCATTTTTATTAATATATTCATTATGTGGTGCATAGTATACTTCTATATTATCCTTCTTTTTTATTAAAAATTCTTTTATTAACAATTCATTTTTCTCGTATTTATCCTTTACTTCAAAATTAGCAATCACATCTTTGTAATAATCATAATTGTAGTTCATTGTCAAACATTCCTTTTATTTTTTTTATAATATTATCATGTACCTTTTCAGGTTTATCATTAGCATTTATAATTATAGATTTATTATTACAGATTCTTCTAAATGCCTCATTGGCAAGTGTCATTATTTCTATAGATTCTTTTTTTTGCAATTCTTTACCTCTATTTTTAACTCTTTCATATGCTACACATGGAGAAATATCTAAAAAAATAATTAAATCAGGAAAACAAAACGATTCTACAAATTGTTTAATTATTTTTTTATCACATCCTAATATCGGTGCATACACTAACGAACTATTAATATATTTATCTGTTATTACAATATCTCCGCTTTTGAGATATGGCTCGATATTAGAATTAAAAACATCTATTGCATCAAGTAAATATAAATACGAGCATAATGTTGTAGACAGAATATCTTCTTTAAACTTTTTCTCACATAATACATTTAATTCGCTAGTGTATTTATATGGTTTATATCCATGCACAACATGAACTTTTTTTCTCGTAATTGTTTGAATATATGTCTTTAATTTTTTCGCTTGCGTAGTTTTCCCTGCTCCATCAACACCTATAAATTCTATTAACATATTACACCTCTATTAATTTAGAATAATATAAAAATATATCTAATACTATTCTTAACTATTAATAAATCATTTCTAATCAATTACTATAACTTGTTATATTATATATTTTTTCTACAATTACATCAATATCAATATAAGAGTCATTTGACATTTCAATACAAAAATCTGGGTTCATCGGAATCTCGTAAATTGAATCAATACCTGTAAGATTTTTTACTTTACCAAGTTTTATCGCTTTATATAATCCTTTAGGATCTCTATCAATGCAAGTTTTAAGAGGAGTTGAAATATACATTTCATAATAATTAGATGAACCTATTATTTTTTTAGCAATCTCTCGTTGTTCTAAAAAAGGAGACATAGTTGAACAAATTACAATAAATCCTTCATCATTAATTAATTTTGCAATTTGTGCAATTAATCTTGAATTTTCAATTCTATCATGTTTATTAAATTTCAAACTCTTATTTATAGTTTCTCTTATTGAATCTCCATCTAAAACTATAGAATAACGGTTAATTTTCATCAATTCATTTTTCAATTTATATGCTAATGTAGTTTTTCCTGCACCTGATAATCCAGTCATCCATATTGTTATGGGTCTTTGATTATAATTAAATGCTAATTCTTTATTGCTATCAATTCCGTAATTAATTTCTTCAACAACACCGCACGCTGAAGTCATATTTGAAATTCTGTCAATAAGAATAAGCTCGCCGAGAGTTTTGTGTGAATTAAACAAATCAACAACAATCTCTTCATCAAGCAAAATTTCGCAAAGTGCAATTTCATTTCTAGAAATTGAATTCACTTCAAGCTGCTGACCGTTATTGATATCTGTTTTATAGAGTACTTTTTTGACCTTACCTGCAATTTTCTTTGTGCTGAGCTTTATAAAGAATTCCTTGCCTTCGCTTAATACAGAATCATCCATCCAGAGAAGAGTCGCATTAAATGATTTTGCATTGCCTATTTCACTTTCTTTAGTTAATACACAACCACGGGAAATATCAATTTCTTTATCAAGAGTAATTGTTACAGGCTGATTGACTACAGCAATATCTGTTTCCTTATCTCCTACAAAAATGCTTTTAACTGTTGCATTTTCATTGCTCGGAAGAACAGTGATTTCATCACCGATATAAATACTTCCTGCCTCAACCTGCCCTTGAAAGCCTCTGAATGTATGATTAGGACGGCATACACGCTGAACAGGCATATAAAAACCTTTTTCAATATTTGTACTTTTTATATCAACATTTTCAAGATAGGTTAAAATCGGTTCGCCGTCATACCACGGCATTTTGCCTGATTTAATAGTTACATTATCACCTGCAGTTGCAGAAACAGGAATGATTTTAACATTATCAAGCTTCAGCTCTTGCTTAAGTTCAGCAATCTGTTTTTCAATATTATTAAAGGTTTCCTTGCTGTAATTGGCAAGATCCATTTTATTTACTGCAAAGACAAAATGCTTAATACCCATCAGCTTGCAGATTCTTGCGTGGCGCTTTGTCTGCAAAAGAACACCCTGTGTTGCATCAATCAAAATAATTGCTAAGTCTGCAAAGGATGCACCGACTGCCATATTGCGTGTGTATTCCTCGTGACCGGGAGTATCCGCAACAATAAATGAACGATTATCAGTAGTAAAATAACGGTATGCAACATCTATGGTGATTCCCTGTTCCCTCTCTGCCATAAGTCCGTCAAGTAAAAGTGAATAGTCTATTGCACCCTCACGAGAACCTACCTTTGAATCAAGAACAAGTGCCTCCTCCTGATCTGCAAAAAGTAGCTTTGCATCATAAAGAATATGACCGATAAGGGTTGACTTTCCGTCATCTACACTTCCGCAGGTTATGAATTTAAGTAAATCATCCATTAGAAATAGCCCTCCCTTTTTCTTTTTTCCATACTTGCTGCACCTCCGTCTTTGTCGATAACACGGCTTGTGCGTTCGCTTTCTACTGCTGAAAGTGTTTCTTCAATAATTTCATCAATAGTTGTTGCAGTTGATTCCACACCACCTGAAAGCGGATAGCAGCCAAGTGTTCTGAAACGGACTGTTTTCATCTGCGGTACTTCGCCCGGCTCTAACCTCATTCTTTCATCATCAACCATTATGAGATTGCCATCACGTTCAACAACAGGGCGCTCTGCTGCATAATAAAGCGGAACAATCGGAATATTCTCTCTTTTTATGTACTGCCAGATATCTGTTTCAGTCCAGTTTGAAATCGGAAATATTCTTATACTTTCGCCCTTATTGATTTCTGTATTATAAAGTTTCCACATTTCAGGACGCTGATTTTTAGGATCCCAAGCCTGAGCAGAATTTCTGAAAGAGAAAATACGCTCTTTTGCACGGCTCTTTTCCTCATCTCTTCTGCCACCACCGAATGCAGCAGTAAAACCATACTTATTAAGTGCCTGCTTTAATGCCTGCGTTTTCATTATATCTGTATAAGCTGAGCCGTGATCAAATGGGTTAATTCCTTGATTAACACCATCCTCATTTATATATTCAAGCATTTCTATGCCAAGCTCTTTTGCTCTTTTATCACGAAATTCAATCATTTCCTTAAACTTCCATGTAGTGTTTACATGAAGAAAAGGAAATGGCGGTTTTGCCGGATAAAATGCTTTCATTGCAAGATGAAGCATTACAGATGAGTCCTTACCAATTGAATACAACATTACAGGCTTTTCACACTCTGCTGCAACTTCACGCATAATGTATATTCCTTCAGCTTCTAAGGTATTTAAATGTAAATTTATATTTTTATTATCCATAACTTCCTCGTTAATAAAATAAATTCTATTAAAAACAAACAATTATTTGATATAGTTTATTATATTAAAGAATCGACAGTTGCGTTATTTCATTGCAAAGTTGTCGTTTTATTATACAATATCGTTAATCATATTCATATTAAAATACAATTTTTAATGTCTTAATATACTAATACAAACTAAATTCATCAAACAGTAGTACATAAGATAAGTAAGAGTTAAACTTTTAAAAGAACTCTCTATTTAGTTAACTGAATAGAGAGTTCTTTTATCTTATAAAATTGCAAGGATGTCTTTATTGCAGAAATCATCAACACATTTGAACTGAAAATAATCAAACTATTATTTTATGATATTTTGTTTAATAATTAAATGTTTTTAGGAGGACTAAAAAATGTCACAAAAGGTATTACCGTATATGATACCAAAGATGATGCTTACATATCCGTATAATGCTTTTTATTTTGGAATTCTTGAAGCAAATAATATTGATTACGACAATATTATATTAAATGATTTTTTGGAATTATATTATTTTAAAAAATGCAAAGTACATAAAATTGATTTTAGAAATAGCGGCATGTTTGAATTTAATAGATTTAAGTCAATTGAGTTTTCTGAAACAAATAACATTATAGAGACAATAAAAGATCATATTGATAATGGATACTATGCAATCCTTATGCTAAATCAAAAATATTTTCAAAATGAAAGTGTTCATGCTACATGGGATTATTGTCACGATTGGCTGATTTATGGATATGATGATTCATCAATGCAATTTTATTGTTCAAGTTATATCGGTGCAGGACGTGGTGAAACAATGGGAATAATTAAATTGGGTTACTCAGAAATAGAAACGTCTTTTAGAAAAGTTCTGCCAAGATATATTAAACCTTCACCTTCATATTTCAGAAGTCATTTTATTAAAATAAATACCAATTGGGAAGAAAAAGAAGTAACGCCGGAAACTTTGTATAACAATGTAAAAAGAATGTTCTTCCCAAAACATTCTGCAAGAGATGGATATTGGCATCCGGTTGCTGGAATATATTCATTGAATAAATTACTTAGAAAAATCAAAAAAGTAAATGTCGTAAAAAACAAACGAAAAACAATTTACATTCAGAATATAAGAATCATATATGAATTCAGGCAAAATGTTCTTTTGTGTTTAAAAAGAATGAATATAGATAAAGTTACTATAGCTCAATATGAGACTATAATAACCGAAACGTATAAGATTTTATTATTGTCATTTAAATACAATCAAAATGGGAACAAAAAAACATTAAATACAATATATCAAAAATTGAAAACAGAAAATAAAGATGAAAAAAAAATATTAAAATTTATTTTAAAAACACACAAGCTATAAAATGGAGGATGTAATTATGGATAACTTCAAATATATGATTAAAAATTGGTTAGCTTGGGACAGAAAGAGTATAGTCTATTTTATAATAAAAGTTCCTGCACTTGTTTTACAACCAATTATAACAGCATATATTCCTAAAGCTATGATTGATTGTATTACAGATGGTGTAACAATTAATAAACTTGTATTAATTATTGCTCTGTTGAGTCTATTAATTACTCTAATTACATGGTTAGATCCTTTTATGCAAGAACTTTTAAAAGGAAGTTCTAATATAATACGAATGCGATATTCAATGATTGCATTTAGAAAAAACCTATATATGGATTATATTGATATTGAAAGTCTTGAAGGACGAAAGAAAAATAAACAAGCGACAGAATTTTACAGAAGCAGCTATTCCCCTGCCGCATCATTTATAGATAATCTGGGGCAAATCTTCGTTTGTGTTGTAGGTGTAATTACTTCAATGACATTACTCTACAGAATAAATATATTTATGATTTTAATTATTCTTATTAGCTGTGCTATAGAATTCTTTCTTTTGAGATTTTTGCATGATAAAGAATTGGTTATTAATAAAACAAGAAGCAGAGCAACAGTAAAATTCTACTATTTCTATAATTTAAGTAAAGATACATCTGCTTCAAAAGATATAAAACTATATAATTTTGAAGATTACTTTACATATACACTTGCAAAAATAATATCCAATTTAGAAAAAATAACTAAACAATACGGTCCACAGAGTTTTAAAGTAAGCAGTGTCAGAGCAATATTGAATTTTGTAAGAGAATTGGTTGCTTATTCTTATCTTGTATATTTAACCGACAACGGAAAAATAAATGTTTCCGATTTTATATTTTACTTTGGAATAATTTCAGGATTTTCAAATTGGATTGTAAAATTAGTTGGTTCCATATCAAGAATGGAATATTGTTGTAAATCTTGTGGCTTGTATAGAGAATATCTTGAAGAAAAAGAAATAAATGAAAATAATGATAAAATTGATCTCAACTCCGTAGAATCTATAGAATTTAACAATGTATCATTTAAATATCCGAGTTCAAATCATAATACGCTCAATAATGTTTCTTTCAAAATAAATAAAGGTGAAAATATTGCGATTATAGGAGAAAACGGTGCAGGAAAGACTACTATTATCAAATTGCTTTGCGGATTATACAACGCAACCGAAGGTTCCATTTTCGTAAACAGCAAAGATATTTCTTTATATTCAAAAGATAGTTACTTTGATTTATTCTCCGTTGTATTTCAGGATTACTTTTTTATGCCTATGTCAATAGCGGAAAACATAAGTGCATCCCAAAAATATGATAAAAAGAAATTGTACTCTTCATTTGAAAAAGCTGGAATATTAGAAAAAATCGAGTCATTAAAGGATAAAGAAAACACTTTAATGATTAAAGATATTTATAAAGAAGCCGTTGAATTCTCAGGAGGAGAAAAACAAAAATTGTTACTGGCAAAAGCAATATACAGAAATGCTCCTGTACTAATTTTAGATGAGCCGACAGCGGCACTTGATCCTATTGCCGAAGGAGAACTGTATAAAAAATATAATGAAATAACTAAAGATAAAATTTCCTTTTTTATTTCACATCGTTTATCTTCAACAGTATTTTGCGACAGAATATTGTTCATTTCAAAAGGAAGAATAACTGAATCAGGAACACATGAAGAATTAATGGCATTAAAGGGTGCTTATTATAGAATGTATCAATCACAAAGTTATTATTATAAGGAGATGAATGCAAATTATGAATAAATCTAAATCAATAGTATTGGCATTTAAGGAAATGCAGAAATTAGAAAAAAATACTATTCCGAGTTCAATATTTATTGCAATAATAACGGCTGTTATGCCTTTTATTAACATTTGGTTTACTTCAAGGATTATTGATTTACTTAACTATAACGCTGAAGTACATACAATTATATTAAATATTGGATTGGCTCTAATTATAAATTTAATTCTATTCTTCATGAACAATTATATAGGTGACATTCAATTCGTTCATAAAACGTTGATGTATAATAATGAGTTAAAAAATATTGCTGAAAAATTATATAAAATTGAATATTCAAAACTCGAAGATAGTAATTTTAAAGAATTAATACATAAGCATTCTGAATCTCAAGAACGAGTTTATTCTGCATTCACACAATTTGCATATATTATTAGAGATTTTATTTTCGGAATGGTTACCATCATATTGTCAATAATTTTAATTTTCCCTTTATTTAAGATTGGATTTATTTCTACCGGTAAAACCTTTTTTGAAAAGCCTATATTTCTTTTCAGTGTGATTATTTCTGTAATTGTCATGGCATTAATAATCTTATTTATTGCGTTAAAAATGAATAAACACCAATTTGAATCAGAAAACCAATATGCAACTCTTAATAAAATTTATTATTACTTTTTAAATTTGTTTTCAGATTATAAAACAGGAAAAGAAATACGATTATACAAAGAACAAAACATTATAGATGATATCGCTACTAGTAAAATAGTTACAGATGGCGAAAACATAATGAAAAAAACAGCTTTACAGTGTGCTCGCTCCAGCTCCATCGTAGCAATTTTGGCATCTTTAGTTGGATTCGGAGTATATTTATTCATTAGCGTGAAAGGGCTCTTAGGATTGTTTAGTGTTGGCTCATTGGTATTGTACTGCGGTTCATTTATGCAAATTGTTAAAGGTGTCATGAAAATGGCATGGACATTCGGTCAGACTGAAAAAATAATTCCACTTGTTAATTACTATTTTGAAATATTAAATACTCAGGATGATATGACATATGGAACAAAAGAATTGGATTTAAATGACCGTTTTGATATTGAATTTAAAAATGTATCATTTAAGTATCCTAATTGTGAAACATATGCATTGAAAAATGTAAGTATAAAAATAAATGGCGGTGAGCATTGTGCAATAGTAGGTAAAAATAGTAGTGGAAAAACGACATTTATAAAATTGTTATGTCGATTATATGATGTTTCTGAGGGTGCAATATATATTAATGGTACTAATATAAAAGAATATACAAAAGACAGCATTATTAGACTATATTCTGCTGTATTTCAAGATTATAAAATCTTTTCACTTACCGTGGCTCAAAATATTGCGGCTAGCGATGATTATGATAAAGCTAAGCTATATGACTCATTTGAAAAAGCGGATATTAAAGAGCGTATTCTGAAAATGGTGAATAAGGAAAACACTTATCTTTACAAAGATTTAGAAGAAAATGGCGTGGAAATTTCAGGAGGAGAAGCTCAAAAACTTGCTCTTACAAGAGCATTGTATAAGGATGCACCAATTGTGATTTTAGATGAACCGACTGCTTCTATGGATCCTATTGCTGAAAGCTCAGTGTACTCAAAATTTAATTCTTTTGTAGAAAATAAAACTGCAATATACATATCTCACAGATTATCAAGTTGCGCTTTCTGTGATAATATTGCCGTATTTGACAAAGCAGAACTTGTTGAAATAGGAACACACCAAAATCTAATAAAGTTAAATGGTAAGTATGCAAAACTATGGAATGCTCAAGCTGAATATTATTTAAATTAGTTTTAATTGGAAATCAAAAAATATTAGGCAAAAAACATTAACAAAATTCGTTTAAAACTTTAACTTTTTTCAAATATTAAAACCCGTAATACTATATAATTATAAGCTAAAATGTAAAAATTATTTTTCATTTATACTTTTGCTTATTTTCAAATTAATATTAAATGTCTAATATTGAATTAGAATGTGGAGGTATATAAACAACACTATTGTATTATAACTCGACATTTTCAAATGCTAAAAAAAACAAATAAAAATATTTGCTATCCTTATTATAATACAAATAAATTTGATAGGAGAAAAATAATGGACTACACAATTTATTTAAAACTAATTAATTCTATATTCAATAATGTAATGACTATTGAAGATAAAAGTATTGCTGATATTTTATCATATCATCGTTTATTAGGATATTTTAATAGTTCAAATAATGAAGAAAAACTTATATTAGAAAAATATACTGAAGAATTAAAACCTATTTTTGAAGAATTAGATGCTAAAAAAATAAGATTTATTGCATTAAAGGCATTTTCATTATTTGACTATTATGAAAACTTAAATATAAGACAATTTAACGATATAGATTTATTAGTTGATCCTCAAAGAATAGATGAGATTATAAAAATCATCCAAAAACAAGGGTATAAATTTGGGCATATTAATTATTCTAATATGTCTTTTGTAGAAGCAACCCGAAACGAAATATTATTTAGTAGATTAAATACTCACGAAATTATAAAACTAATAAAAAAAAGAGACAATATATATATAAAAATAGATATTAACTTCCTTTTTCAGTGGAAAATGTTTAATAATACACAAATAGACTTTGATATTCTATATCAAAATTCTGTTAACAATTCAATTATTAATATACGACAATTAAATAAAATATATAACATACTTCATTTATCATGTCACTTTTACAACGAAACAACAGGTTTTATTTTTTCAGCAGTTAGCTTGAATAAAGATCCTCAAGAACTAAAAATATTTCGTTTAATGGATATCGTATTTATATTAAAAAGCATTAATGATACAGAAGAAAACGAATTAATACATTTAAGTGAAAAATACGGAATCAATCATCAATTAATATATACACTTAGAATGATAGAAACATTTTTTTATAATACATTGTCAAGCTATTTAAAAGCGTATATAGATAATCATACATATGAAAAAAACAACATAAATATTTATTACAAAAATAATGGTGAAATCGGATATTGGCCGCTTTCGGTTTACGATAGAGCATTTAATTTAAGAAAGAAAGATATAATAATGAAAAAAATGGAGTTTTAAAGTATTCTTACTGCTAAAAGAATATAAGCGGATACCTATAACAATGGATATATAATTAGTACCGAAAATACCATGAATAATAATTTAAACTGCACTTGTCAACATTTTTATTCATAATTGTGTTGGTTATTTGAGCAGAATGGAGATTGATATGATTAATGATGATTGGTGGAAAACATATTTTTCTAGAGAATATTACCGTATGATGATTTTAAGAAACAAAGAAGCAAGTCAACAAGTGAAATTTATTTTAAATAATATAGATATATCTAAAAATATGGATATTCTAGATATGTGTTGTGGATACGGAAGACATTCATTTGAATTTTCAAATTTTGGGCATACAGTTTTAGGTATTGACTATTCCCAAGTACTCATAAACCTTGCAAAAGAAAAATTGAAAAACAATAAAATCAAAAACATTGATTTTGCCGTAGAAGATATTAGATATTTTAATACATTAAAAAAATTCGACTTAGTAGTCTGTCTATTTGTAAGCTTAGGATATTTTAATAACACAGACAATGAAATTGCTTTAAATAATCTATGCAAATCTGTCAAAGAAAATGGTTATCTCGTTTTAGAATTATATAATAACAAGAACATCAAAAACAGGTCTAATAATTCAAAATATATTCAAACAAAAAGATGGTATTCACCAAAAAGTAATAGAGTTTTTATCAAAAGGACTATAAATAATGGAACTGAAAATAAAACATATACTATGCAAATATATGTTTATAGTTTATATGAAATTGAAAAGATTAGTCAAAAGTTTGGATTGAAAATAGTAAAAGTTTTCGGAAATTATGATGGAGAGATTTATAATGATAATTCAGACAATATGATAGTATTTTTGAAAAAGGAGAATCACAATGAACACAATTAATGAATACATTTGCTTTATTGATGAATTTTCAAGAGCATTTGAAAAAGTGGATAAAGATATTTGTACTCTTTTACAAAAATGGAAACCAATTTCACTAAATGTTCCTTCTATAATAAGTAAAGATGTTTTAATTAAAATAGGATATTTTGATTCGTTTCCCCATCAAATAATTGGAATAAAACCTTTAATAGAAACAAATAAATATGATAATATATTATTGACTCCTTCAGCGTGTTTGCATTTTTATCCAATATTTGGAGAGCAGCAAATAGACAGTGGGGTTTTTACAACTAGGGCTAGAGTATATCGGAATGAAGAAAAACAAACTGACGGGCAAACAAGATTGATTGACTTTACAGTTCGTGAAATTGTTGTTGTTGGTACTGCTGATGATGTAATGAGTAAATTAAATAACATTGGGAACCTAATTGTTGAATACGGTAAGAGTATCGGATTAAATATAAAACTTGAAACTGCATCTGATCCGTTTTATCCAAGCAGAGAAAACGCTATAAAAAAGAAATTGCAATTGGTTAACAAGCAAAAAATGGAAATGATTATTAATTTGAATGGTGAAAAATTATCAATAGGGTCAATTAATTATCATGGATTTCACTTTAGTAAAGCATTTCAATTTGATAGAAATAATACAATTGTTACTGGTTGTATAGGAGTGGGTTTAGAACGTTGGATATCTTCTTTAACCAATAATAATAAAATACAAGAATTATTAGAAAGGGATAATAAAAATAAAGTATGAATGAGAATATCGAGAAATATTTGGTTAATGAATTAAAAAAATATCTGCAATTAAGTTCTAATATTATATCAAAACAAAATTTATTTGATTTAGGATTAGATTCACTTTCTTTAATAAATTTAATAATCGACATTGAAAACAGTTACAAATTTGAATTTGATGATTCTGATATGGTCTTAGAAAAATTTTCAACAATTGAATCTATAATTAATTTAGTTGATAACTATTTATAATAGCATTTTACAAAAATCCTTTATGTTTTTTACATGAAGGATTTTTATATTTTAACCGATATGTATATTTACATAACGAATATGAATTTACTATTTAACATTTTAAAATAATTTGATATAATATTGTCAAATTATAAATATTTATGGTGAACTATGAGAATATTAATTTGTGATGATGAGCAAAGATATTGCCAAATAGTAAATGAATACATTTTATCAAATTTTGATGAAAACTCTGAAGGGGTAATTGAGACTTTTAATTCTGCTAAAGAGTTAGTTTCGTTCTGTCTAAAAAACGAACCAGATATATTATTCTTAGATATTGAGCTCGGTGATATGAATGGTATTGAATTGGCTAAGTATTTACGCAGCGAGTTTCCTACTCTAATAATCGTATATATTACTAATCATCCTAATTATGTGTTTTCCTGTTTTGAAACAGAACCTTTAAACTTTTTGAGAAAGCCCATTGATAAAACCGAATTCAATAAAACATTTCAGAGAATCATCAAAAAATATACCGAAATACATAAATGCATTCCTATTAAATGGCAAAATGATTCAGTTAATCTTGAAATCAAAGATATATGCTATATTGAAGGATACAAAAGGCATTTGACTTTCCATTTATATAATGGTGAAAGTTATGAAGTAGTCGGAAAACTTGATGAAATTTATAACTTACTTAAAGTACACGGATTTATAAAATCACATCAGGGCTTTGTTGTTAATATGCTGCATATCAAAGATTTCGGAGAAAGTGAAATACGAATGAAAAATGGTGTAGTTGTATTAATGAGCGTACGCAAAAGGCTAAAAACAAAAGAAGCATATTCCGATTATATAAACAGGAGATTTTAATGGCAGTAAAATATATATCTATTGTTTTGGGAACAATATTTGAAATATATTGTATAAATAAATTTGCAAATATATTTTCACCAAGAAAAGAGATAAATAAAAATAATAAGTATAGATATTTTTTAACATTTATATTAATAGCCATTATCCATATATTGAAATCAATTTTTATAAATGGTATTCCAATGGCTATAATCTCATTAATTACAACATTTTTGTTTAATCAATTTTATAAATCAAAACAATATGTAAAGATGATAATATCTATATCATTGTCTGTTATGTATATATCATCCGAATTGTTGTTTGGTGGTATATTCATGCTGATATCTAATGATAAAAGCATAGTTGTAAACACTTCTCCAGAAGCTTATGCTATAGGGACTTTATTAACTAGATTTTTTGTATTTACTATTATTTTAATTTTTGAATCTAAGAAAAAATCTATTGCTATATCAAATATAACACCAAAATATCTTATACTATTAAGTGTATTGCCAATTACTACAATTATATTAAGTATCTTAATGTATCAAGTGATATTAGTAATAGAATCATCCAACATAAAATTAACTTTTGTATTTGCCAATATATTATTAATTTTATCTAACGCCATAACATTTGAAATAATTCATAATCAAAATAAATTGGCAAAATCTGAATATGAATTAAATCTATTAAAAAATAGCGTAATTGAACAAACTAAACACTATGAAGATTTAAAATCATCCCAGGAAGAAATAAAACAAATGCGTCATAATATGAAAAGCATTTGTATAGCAACAATAGCAGAATTAAAAGAAGGCAGAACAGAAAACGCATTAGAACAATTACAAGAAAACATTGATATCATAGAAAAATCAAGCAAAATTATTGACACAGGTCACCCATCAATCGATTCGGTAATTGAAAACAAATTAAACAGATGTGAAGAATTAAATATAAACACTCAGCTTTCATATCAATATAAAGAACCCATCACTATAAATGAAATCGAAATTGCAGTTATCATTGGTAACATACTTGATAATGCAATGGAAGCTTGTCAAAAAATCACCGATTTTAATAAGGATATTTGGGGTTCAATAACAGTTGATACGCAAAATATTATAATTAACATAAAAAATATCGCTGTTAATTCAAACAATTTAAAAACTTCGAAAGCTGATAGAAAATCTCATGGTTACGGATTAAAAAGTATATCTCATATCGCAAAGAAGTATAATGGATATGCTAAATTTACTTTTAGTGATAATATTTTCACATCATATGTAATATTGGAAAATTGACACTTTCGTATTTTTAATCAACGAAGTTACATAAATCTGTAAATTATATTAATTTAAGCACTATTGTATAGATAGTGCTTTTTATTTTGGAGAAATTATTAATGATTGAAACTTTAGCAAAAAAAATAACAACAACATTCATTGAAAATAATATTATTAAATCTGAGGACAGTGAAATATATAATTACTGTTTTGAAACAACAATATTTACAAGTATTGGTTATCTTATATTATTAATTTTATCGATAATTTTTAACGAATTCCTTGTCTCTTTTATTTTCTTGTTTACATTTATAATATTCAGAAAAACCTGTGGTGGATATCATGCAAAAAACTATTCTATATGTAGTTTGATGTCGTTATTAAGTTATTTATTTTTAATTCTGATAGTAAAAAGAATAGATATAATTTTTAATGTGTCATATTTCTTATTAATTATGGGATTACTGATTATATTAATTCTCTCGCCTATCCAAGATAACAATAAACCTTTTACTGATAAGCAATACAAAAGATTTAAAATAATAAGTAAAGTCTTAGCTACTATATTTATATTCGTGTTCACCATACTTGAACTAAGTGGGAAACATAATCTACTTATTAACAAATATTATTTTTCTTTTTGTTATGGAATGGATTTAGTAGCTTTAGCCCTACTTATTAGCAAAATAGAAAGGAGTATTAGATATGCAAAAAATTAAAAATTTCATTATGAAATTTGGCAGCACCTTTGCTGCATTGGCTTTAATTGTTGGTATTTCAGCATCTAATTCGGCTTGTAATATTTTATGGCATCAGCCTGAAGAACCTGCAGCAATGAACAAATTCAAATTCTAAAAAAACGGAGAGGACCACGGTTCTCTCCGCTTTCTATATAACCCAACCTATTCACATACTGAACGGTAATATATAAACAATACTAAATAAACAAATATTAAAACCCACTCTACACTAACCATTTACAATATCATTTATTGAAACTTTGAATCTTTCTGATACCTTCATAAGCTCATCAAGTTCTATAAATCTTTTTTTTGAAAGTATGGAATCTAAACTTTGTTTATCGACATCAATGGTTATTGCAAAATCATGCAAACTCATACCATTGTTTTTAATCAGAGCAGTTATGAATTTAATTATATTATTCTGAATATCAGTTTTAATTTTTCTAATTGAACGGTATGTAACTTTTGTGTCTTTATTACGGAATAAGTTTTGCCGTAGGTGATCTAATATATCTTCTTTGTTTTTTTCAACAATATTCTGCTTTATTAATTCTGTTAATAAATCCTGGTTGCTATAATGATTATCAAAAAATAAATTTATATCAATACTATAAATTCTTGATAATAAAATAACCATATCACACGGCACTTCAACAGCCGTTTTTTCAAATGAAATATATTTGTATGATGATATGTTTAAAAAAGCCGATATTTCTTTTTCAGTTAATCCTAATGTTTCACGAAGAAACGTTAATTTTTGATTCATAACTAAACCTCATAACTTGATTATATTTTAACAAAATATTGACTATCTGTCAATATTTGACAAATGGGCAATTAAATAAAACTTGTAAATTGTCTATACTATATATGTATCGAAAAGAGGTGCTGATTATGGAAACAGATTATTACAGACAAGTCATTAAAGAATATCGTAAATCGCAAAAGCTATCACAAGAAAAGTTTGCAGAATTACTAGACTGTGACACAACATATATAAGCCATATTGAAAATGGAAAGAGGGATCCCAGCATAGACTTCTTCATAAAGTTTTCAAATTTATCGGGAATATCTTTTGATTATATGTTTTGCTGTGAAACACAAATCGGTGCTCAAATTAAACTTAATGAAATATCTGAAAGAGCCATGCGTTTATTACCTAAAGACAGACAATTTACTTTTAAAATGATGGATCAATTCCTAGACCGTTTTGAACATGATACAAAAAATAAAGCCTATAATTAAATTAAATAATATATTGTAAGACAAAGACGCAATAATGTATTAAATCTAACATTATTATATAAAATAATATAATTATTTTAAAAACTCGTAAACATAAACTGCAATAATGTTTTTAATTTTTTGCTTTTTAAAACACTTCCGTATTTTAATTTAACGCTTTTGCAGTTTTACTTTTCGTTTTAGAACAGCAAATCTATGCTTATTTTTATGTATAGATTTGCTGCTTTTATTTTATCTCATAATTTAAATAGAATTTGTAGAAAGAGTGTATTCGTACACTCTTTTTTTCATTACTGGCAGCAGTCAATTGCAAAATATCCATAGCCTTCGATTTTCAACAACATTTTAAAAATCGGAGGAAATATGAAAAAGATATTAGAAATATATGATATCAGTGATGAATATAAAAACTATCAGGGCAATCCATATATTGTTGTTTTAAACTCCTTGTTTGAAACTGATAAAGAAATTGTTAAAAACATTTTTACTTCTCAATATTCTATTCTTAATAGTAACGAATGGTACGATTATAAAAAAACAATATTAGATTTCAATAACAACGATGCCAAGCATCGAATGAGGAAAGAACAACCAATTGAATATTCATCATCGGATAAATTCAAAAATATAAAATCAGATGAAATTGATTTTGATAACAATTCAAATGTTACAAAAGCAATTAATATGCTCTCTCCTCAACCTAAAAGCAGATTTATAAAATACTACTTAGAAGAAAAAACATATAAAGAAATCGCTTTAGAAGAAGGAAAGCATATATCCACAATCCAGGAATCTATAAAGGGTGCAAAGAAAAAATTTTTAAAATATCTAAATATTTTTGAAAATACCCCCGAAAAATAGACCCCCGCATTTTCTATTTTATGAAAGGACTTTTTTCTTTTCATAAAAATTGAATACCAATATCATAAATACTTTGGTTTGTATGAGGGGTGTGAAATCGTCTCAGCAGAAAGTATTACTGCGCCGGGATCTGTTATGGGGAGCGAGAAACAGTAGTACTTTTCTTCTTTGGTGGTGCAAAGAAGATTGCGATGAAAGTACAAACTTATAATGATACTTCTGCTATGACAGCAGGCCGCTTGATGGGGGCTGGTGAAATTCCAATGAGGATACCAAATCCGTTTATGATATTCCTTTAAATCGGGACAGGAATAAATGATTTAAAAACAGTTTTGCATTTTTTATAAGCAAAATTGAATTACTGCTATTTTATTACATTATATATATTATCCTGTTAATTACGGAGGCGATGTATATGTTTACAGGACAAAAACACAAAGAAAGATTTTTGAATGAGATTGGAACACTAAAGCAATCAAATTCGTATTTTAATAAGAAATTCTTATCTGCCTTTTATACAATAACGAGTGATGACTTTTTATGGGAAATTTCAAAAAATTCCATAAAATATAATTACATAGATTTTAATCAAATAAATGTAAAAGGCATCAGTGTTAATTCTCATCAACTATGGCAATTTGCTAAAAGTATGGTATTAGGTGATGAGATGTTGCTTGAAGATATAATTGATAAAGAATTATACAGTGATAAGAATTTTAAAATAATTATTGATGCAATAAAAATAGCAAGAAAAGGTTTAAATTTAAATTAAACAAAGTGAAGGCAACTGATTCAAGTCAGTTGCCTTTTGCTTTTAGGAGGTGTTTTACAATAAACGAATTTTTAAGACTTGAAAGAGCAGCCAAGATGTACAAAGAACGATATCCAAAGGGAACAAGAATTGAACTTTTGTCAATGAATGATTCTCAGGCTGTTCCACCCGGTACAAGAGGCACAGTAAATCATGTTGATGATCTTGGCACAATTCATATGAACTGGGATAACGGAAGAACACTTGCAATTTGTCCTCACGAGGACAGTTTCCGAAAACTTACCGAACAGGAGATTGAAGAAGAAAACAACGCTATCTGCGTTGAAGAAACAACAGATGACCTGGTTGAAGATTCAGGAATAACACAGTCAATGTGAGGTGAATCAAAAAAACGATGATGGGCCGTAATGCCCTATGTCAATTAAATATTTAGATATGTTTTCAGGAATCGGCGGTTTCCGTTCAGGACTTGAAAAAGTCGGTGGCTTTAAATGTGTCGGTTACTGTGAAATTGATGAATATGCTCGCAGAGCTTATGAGGCTTTATACGATACGAAAGGAGAGATGTGCTTTGAAAATGCGAGAACAATCAACCCCGATATGCTTCCCGATGTCGATGTTATATGCGGAGGCTTCCCTTGCCAAAGTTTTTCAATTGCTGGAAAACGGCGAGGATTTGACGATATCAGAGGAACACTTTTCTTTGAAATTGCCCGAATTGCTGCCGTCAAAAAACCTGCACTTCTGTTCCTTGAAAATGTTCCCGGACTTTTATCGCATGACGAAGGGCGGACTTTTGCGACAATCCTCAGTACACTGGACAACATCGGATATGATGTCTGGTGGCAAGTGCTTAACTCTGCAAATTTCGGAGTTCCCCAATCCCGAAAAAGACTGTTCATTATCGGATATAACAGAAAGAAATGTGAAGGCGAAATATTGCCTTTCAACCAAACAAATCCTAAAACTATTATCAGGAGATTGCTAGGCAGTGAAGGTAGAAGAGTATACTCCAACGAAGCTCTCGGAATAACTCTTACAGCTTCATCAAATACAGGATTATATATAATTCCTATCCCCGTAAAATCAAAAACGAAAAGCAGTTATCAGTTAGCTTTTCCGAATGACAGTATTGATATTCATATATTGAACTTAATACAAGACGAGGGCGTGTAGGTGCAGAAATAGCGCACACTCTTATGACAGGCAGTACACAGGCATATTACTTTATAGATATGAATCCAAATCCAAAACTGACTGAACTTGCAAGATGCATTACTGCAAGACAGGATTCGGGAATAAACCATCGCAAAGGTGAGCATTCCGGTATTATGGTTATTGTGAAAGAACTAACAGCAGATGAAGTGCTGCAATTAGGTGATAAATCCAATTATTGGACATTTGAAAACCCTAATGATGATACAATAACTGCTTTGATTATATTCGACAATGAGGGTAACTTTTTTATTGGATATATCCGCAGGCTCACACCGAGAGAATGTTGGAGATTACAGGGCTTTACAGACGAACAATTTGATAAAGTGATATCGGCAGGAATATCCGATACACAGTTATATAAAATGGCAGGAAATGCAGTAAGTGTTCCTGTCATTTCCGCTTTTGGAAAACAGATAAAAAGAATACTTAATAAAAAACAGAGGTGATATTTAATGCCTAATTGGGTTGAAAACAAATTGTCGTACAACGGCAATGAAGCAGAAATTAAAGAAATGCTTAAAAAAATCAGATATGATAATGCAACAATCGGAACAATAGATTTTAACAAAATTATTCCTATGCCAAAGTCACTTGATATTGAATGCGGCAGCAGAACAGATAAAGGTATAGAAATGGTTAAAAATTATCTTGAGAATTTGCCTGCGGAATTGAAAGGTAAGGAAGGCACATATGAAGAAGTTCTTGAGGATTTACACAATCACAGTGCCGATATATCCGATGATGAAGAAAAGAAAATATGGGATATCGGCATAACTGCCGTAGATAATCTTTATAAGTATAACGCACCGACCTGGTATGAATGGTGTAATGATAACTGGAATACCAAATGGAATGCGTGCGGTTATGATGAAAACACAGACTACAGTGACAGCGACTTTATATGGTTTCAGACCGCCTGGTCTACACCGATACCTGTCATCAAGAAACTTTCTGAAATGTACCCGAATATTGAATTAACACTGGAGTTTGCGGATGAAGATTTAGGTCAGAACTGCGGTGAGATGAAATTCAAAGACGGAGATATTTTTGAAGAATATATCCCGCAGACCGGAAAAGAAGCCATTGAATTTGCCGCAAAAGTATGGGAATACGACCTTTCGGATTTTCAGCTGCATCTTAATGCAACGGGAACGGATTATATCTATACAGGCGAGTCGGACTATGAGTTGATTGAGTTATTCGGCAAGCCTGCTCTTTTTACAAATGAACGATTGACGCTTAACGATGTTCCTTTGGGACTTAATCTTTATCACATAAGAATGTCAGATGATAACGGAATGTTTGCAGCACTTGAACCTGAGGTAAAAGTTAATCACGGCGGTTCAGTTATCACAAGTAAAAATATTGACTTCGGTGAAGAAGGATATATTGAATTTACAGATGAAACCGCGCCGAACTTCACAGGACAGGACATCAGTATTGACGATTATGTCACAGAAAACTATACGCTTGACGAGGGCGAGGAACAGACGGGAGGTATAAACTTATGTCAATAAAGGAAATATCAACGGACGAGCTGCGTTCAATGAAAGGCAAAGAAGGTCTTGTTTTGCAGGGCTGCGGCGGTGATCTTGATGAATGGGTAGACGGAGTTAACGAAATGCTTACTGAATCAGGTATCTTGCAAAACGAAACAAAGTTTACTGATGTGTATTCATTTGAAAATGACAATTTGACAAATCTTCTATTCCCTTTTGATGAAAAAGTGAACCTTGATATAGGTAAACTTGCAATGTGGAGAATTGCTTCATATCAGCAGTTTTATGGCTCTTGGCTTTCAGATTATGTTGATAATTATCTTGATGGGTTTATTGATGAATCCATGAATTCTGAATCTGAAAAACCTGACTGTGAACTCATAGGTCAGGACGGTAATATTTTCTCGTTGATGGGAATTGCATCAAGAACACTTCGTGATAACGGAATGGCTGAACAGGCAACAGAAATGTGTAACAGAATTCAGAATTGTGCCGAAAGTTACTATCAGGCACTCGGCATTATCGGTGAATATGTCAATATTACGGGACCTGAAGAAAGTATGGATAATGGTTATGATGAAATGGAGATGATGTAATGAAAACAGCTATATGTTTCATTGCAGGAACAATAGCAGGCTCATTTTTAGGTGTTATATTCTTGTCACTAATTATCGGAGGTTCACAAAAAGAAATGCCAAAAATAAATAACACAAAAAACTAATACGAGGTGATGTTATTTTTAAGAAGCTGTTATTTATGAACAGCTTTATGTCTTGGGTTGGCGGAAAAAAGGCACTCAGGGATATCATCGTTAACTCTTTTCCGCTTTGCTACGAAAGATACATTGAAGTATTCGGTGGCGGCGGATGGGTGCTTTTCAGAAAACCACCTATGAATGATTTTGAAGTCTATAACGATATGAATTCTCATCTTGTTAATTTATATCAATGCGTAAGAGAACATCCAAAAGAATTGAAAAACGAATTAGAATTTGTTCTTAATTCACGCGAGGACTTTAATAAAACGCTCGAAATATTCAAGCATCCTGACGATGTTGAAAATATTAAACGAGCAGCGTTGTTTTATCAATTAATCAAATTCAGTTATGCATCCGGTTTGGATTCATATGGCTGCCGACCGCACTCATTATGGTCTGACTTTCCTATTATCTATCAGGCATCAGCAAGGCTCCAGCGCGTTATTATTGAAAATAAGGATTTTGAGAAACTTATTAAGCAGTATGACCGGTCTGCGAGTTTCTTCTATTGTGATCCGCCATACTATGCTACAGAAAAATATTACTCAAATGTTGGTTTTGGAACACAGGATCATAAAAGACTATCCGAATTATTGCTTAATATAAAAGGCAAGTTTTTGCTTTCATATAACGATTGCGATGAAATACGAAATTTATATAAAAAAAGCGGTATATATATTCGTGAGGTTGAAAGGCTGAATAATATTAAGCAGCGTTATGATGGTGGATGCAAATATGCTGAACTACTTATTTCAAACTATGATACATACGAACAAGAAAAAGCACAAAAACAATTGTGCTTTTTTGATGACTATTTCAGTTAAAAGGAGGATCAAATTGCGATTTAAAATATATCAGATAGATATGAACCTTGATAAAACAAATCAAAAGTTTAAATCATATGATGATTCAGAAATCAATCCCGAAATATATGAAAAAGTATTCAGTGGATGTATAAACGAACTTTATACTTTGGAAGATGTATATACAAAATTTAATACCGATATACCAAAAAGCCACTATGGACACAGTTTATCAGTATCTGACATTGTTGAAGTTATTGATAGTGATGTTACAAAAAGTGGCTTTTACTTTTGTGATTTAATAGGTTTCAAAAGAGTTTCTGATTTTGACAGTTCATTATGTCAAAAAGATAATGATACATATCATATTGTTGCAGTGGAGCCGAATAAACCACCATATGAAACAGAAATCAAGAAAGATTTGAAATCTTTGCAGATGATGGTGGATGGTTTTATTGAAAATATGTACAATCAGGACGGAACTATCTTTGTTATCAATGAAGAAGGAAAAATCAATGGTATGCAAGGCAATCGCAGATTGGAAAACGATATTATCGCAGGTCCTTTCTTCATAATCAGAGATGATGGTGAGGATTATTCCTCATTAACTGATGAAGATATCAATAAGTATATGGAACAATTTAAAAATCCTGATACTGATATCAGTCAGGAAGAAATTGATAATCTTGTTGGATATAGCGTTATTGGGTTTGACAATGCCGATGAATTCTATGATTTTCTTGAAGGGATGAATCTGTCATGACAAGTTTTATTTTTGAATCCGGAAACCTTGTTAAACATAATGGTTTATCATTTCACACAGAAGCATCTACGGCAGTATATACTATGTGTCGGCTCATAATTGATTCGGTATATTTTCAAGATAAAAATGAACTGCTTTGCAATATGACAGATGAACTCTTCAAATTGTTTCAGACTAATTGTGATTACAATATAGACATAAATGATTTTGAGCTTGATTTGATAAATAACGATGTCAAAGTATCGTTTGATTCTGTAATTGACGCTCTTGAAAGACGCAGCGGAATTGCAAATTATTTATATCAATATGCCGATTATGATATTGACGAAGAATCAATGAAAAAAGTAAAAATATTCAAAAAAATAGAAGAAATGAAGGAAGAATTCAATGAATTGGATTACACTTTCTCTTCATTTAACGGAGGTATACAGTTTATGAACATTAAATCAAAAATCAATACAATAATTGATGATGAAAGAAGATTAAAAGCATATGCAACTGTAACTCTTGATAATCAATTTGTTATCAAGGGGGTTAAAGTTATCGAAACAAAAAATAACGGACTTTTGGTTGCTATGCCGCAAATAAAAAACTCGCAGGGCAAATATCAGGATATCTGTTATCCTAACAATTCTGAATTCAGAAATGCTATCAGTGAATCTGTTATCGGTGAATATATGGCTGAACTAGAAATCAGAAACGAACAGAATCAGTCAGACGAAATTGAAGAATCGTCTGACAGTCTTGAACAAAGTATGTAAAAATAACGATTAAGTTATATTATATATTTAACTAAAATCAAAATGAGGTAGTGATAAATATGACTGATTATGTTCCTTTTTACCGATATTCACTTAACAATGCAAGACATTGCTGTGAAGTTGATAAATGGCGTGAAAGCCATAAAACCAATATAGATTGTGCAATAGCTATCAAAAATGCTATCGGTGATAATTTCAATGATAATCATTTTAACTCGGATTGTGTAAATGCAATTATTAAAGAGTTCGGCTTTGACCGTGTAAATTTTATTTTACGATATAACTTGAAAAAGGCACAGCATGATACAAGATATTCAGCAGAAAACAGAGAATGGGGCAAAGGTTTATGTGCTCCTGACAGCAATATGCGAACAGAGTATCTTATAAATGAACATCCGGTATTGCTGAATGCTTTTATTGACAGTGCAAGAGAAGAATGGGCAAAACTGAATCTGTTTGACGGCTCTCACTGTGATGATAAAACAGGTGTTGACCTTGAGGGAAAAATACTTGTTATCAATCCGACAAGGTTGAATGATAAGTATAAAACACCTGAGGATCAGCTTTTTATGGCAGCAGGGGGGTTCGGCTGTTCACCTTCCAAAAGTGGAAGAGCTGTATATGGATATTTTCTCAAAGACGATGAGGAATGCCGTTGGGACAGAAATGATTTTATCGGTATTCTGAAAGATGAATTCGTTCCCGATTGGGTAAAAGAAAAATATACCATTTCAAATAATACTGTAAATAGTCACAGTGAAGCTGACGAAAACTTTAACAATACTCCAACTGAAAATAAAGATATTGCACCATCAATCTAAAAATCTTCTGGACATTTCAGATTATTTGAATATACTGTGTGTTTGAAAGGAGTCGATAATATGACTAAAACTAAATCAATTATTTTATGTCTTGTAATTCTGATTGTAATCTTTTCAGGATGCAGTACACAAGAAACCAATTCAAAGTCAGAAGTGCAGGCAAGCACAATTAATGCAATAACAAATGAAATCACAGCAGAGCAAGAAACATCAGAATCTGAAACTACTGCTAAGAAAAGTGATAATTCAGAAACAATTGTTGCAAACACCACAAGACCTGCTGAACAAAAATCAACAGGTCAGAACACAACCAAAAAATCAACTGCAACGCAGAAACAGACCACTACCAAAAGGCAAATAACAACAAAGAAAGTTACCACTACTCAAAAACCAACTACCCATAAGGTTACTACAACAAAGAAGCCGACAACCACGAAGGGTGCTCCAACAAAGCATACTCACACTATACCCTGTGGCAATGTTGGTAAGTGGTATTCAAGTAAAGACGCCTTTATGTCGGACTATTACGCAGAAGCAGACTACTGGAATAATAAACTTGATAATGACGAAATATCATACGAAGAATATATTTCAAAAGTTCCGAGAGGATATGAGGTATGGCAATGCAGTTGTGGTAAATGGACAGGAAACTATAAATACAAATAAACAAATAACTTCTAACGGAGATTGATTGAAAAATCAGTCTCCGTTTTATTTTGAGATTGAAAGGAAATGACTATGATTAGTAAAATCAAAAACTTTTCATTTGGGAAAAGGCTCACATCAATGCTGTTAGCACTTCTTGTCGTGCTTACAGTATTTCCAATTCACGCATTTGCCGAAGATACAAATCTCGGCAAGGTAAGCGGTGCAAGCAAGATTGATGTAACGGCAGAAATGAATTACGGACACGAAATTCATTGGGGTACGGTTGGTGGCAAGAATTATCCTTTATTCTGTATTGAGTATGGCGCCACATCACCCGACTCCTCATATCTTGCAGGAAAAAAAGCAATGGCAAGTGACAATGCTTTGGAAGCAGCAAGATGGATTTTTGCAGGCTATTATATGGAACACGGTAATGCAATCATCAAAAAGGATATGGCAATGTGTCAGAAAAAGGTTTGGTCTATTATGGGTGATTCGACCACTTGGAATTTCAGTGATTCGGATTACAAGGAATGGTGTGATAATGCAAAGGCTAATATGAAAAAGCTGGACACCTATCCTTCTTTTGATGAAAAAAACATAGGTAATCTTGTGGCAGGAACATCGAAAACAATTACCGACACAAACAAAGTATTATGTGACTATCCTGCTTTTACCTATTCTAAAAACAAGGTAACGGTTAAGCATGAGAAAGATAAGAATACTTTAACTATTACTGTTGACAAGGATTGTACAGCAACATCTTTTGCTCTTCCTGCAACAAAGTATTTTAAAGAATACACGGGTGACGATGATGAGCTTCTGTTATATTATCCCTATGGCAGTAAATCATATCAGAAATTGATTTATTCTGCATATTACGATCCTATTGATATTTCGTTTAATGCTGATATAACACCGCTTGGAAATCTTAAACTTGTCAAAACTTCAGAGGATAATGTTGTTGCAAATATCAAGTTTACAATAACCGGCACAAATTATTCAAATACAGTTACAACTAACAGCAAGGGCGAATTTCAGCTTGACGATTTGGTTCCCGGTAAATATACGGTTACAGAGGAAAGCATAGATAAATATGTTCCTGCAAAATCACAGACAGTAACGGTTGAGGGCAATAAAACTGCTACTTTATCATTCAGCAATGTTTTGAAACGCTCTGACATCAAGGTTATCAAGTCTTGTGAAGATAATTTTACGGAAGGACACAAATTCCACCTTTATGGCACATCGCTTTCAGGCATCAAGGTTGATGAATATACCACAACAGATAAAAATGGTGTAGCAACATTCAAGGATATTCTTATCGGCACAGGATATACACTTGAAGAAGTTGATACTGCTGTTCGTTATGTAATACCTGACAATCAAACTGCTGCTGTTGAATGGAACAAGGTCAATGAATATCACTTTAATAACAAACTCAAAAAATTCAGAGTTAATGTAGTTAAGTCAGATATTGAAAAGGGTCACGCACAGGGAGATGCAAAACTCAGCGGTGCTAAATATGGAATATATAAAGGCAATCAGTTGATTGACACTTATACAACTGATGATAACGCATCATTTACAACAGATTATTTTGTATGTGCTGATGACTGGACTATCAGAGAAATATCTGCAAGCGAAGGTTATCTTGTTAATGATGAAGTTTATAAGGTCGGTGCTGATCCGAAATTATATGAAGTTGAGTATAATACAACTGCTAACAATGTTATTGAACAGGTTAAGAAGGGCAAAATTGCAATAATTAAGCATACGGACGATGGCAGCACACAGATTGAAACACCTGAAAAAGGTGCAGAATTTCAGGTTTATCTCAAATCGGCAGGTTCTTTTGTAAATGCAGATAAGGATGAAAAAGATACAATTATCTGTGATGAGGATGGCTTTGCAAGTACAAAACTGCTCCCTTATGGAGTTTACACAGTGCATCAGACAAAAGGATGGGAAGGCAGAGAAAAGATCAAAGATTTTGATGTATTTATTGATACAGATATGAAAGAATACAAGTTCCTGATTAACAACTCTAATTTTGAAAGTTATCTCAAAGTTGTAAAACTTGATGCCGAAACAGGAAAGCAGATTGCCTATGAGGGTGCAGGCTTTGAGATTTACGATTCAGACGGACAGCGTGTTAATATGCAGTTCACCTATCCCGAAATAACATCAATCCACACATTCTATACAAACAGTGAGGGATATTTAATTACACCCGAAAAACTGCCATATGGTGATTACACTCTTAAAGAGGTACAAGCACCATACGGATATGTGCTTGACAGCACATCTGTTCCGTTCAGCATTACGCAGGAAAACAGTTCAACTGATACAGGCGTAACTGTTGTCAAGGTAAAGGCAAAAGATATGGCACAGAAATGTGTTATTGAAATTACCAAGACAGGCGAAATATTCAAGTCGGTAAATGAAAATGAGGGTATTTATACTCCTGTTTATGAAAACGGCAATCTTGCAAATGCAGTATTTGAGATTTATGCAGCAGAGGATATTATCACTCTTGACGGAACAATCAGAGCATATCAGGGTGAGCTTGTAGACGAGATTACAACAGGAAAAAACGGTATTGCAAAATCAAAGCAGCTTTATCTCGGTAAATACACTGTTATAGAGAAAACTGCACCGAGCGGCTTTGTGAATGCAAATGAGCAGTACGATGTTGAACTGACATATGCCGGACAGAATGTTTCTGTAACATCAACTGCTCTTTCTGTCTACAATGACAGACAGAAAGTGTCTGTTTCACTGTTAAAGGAATTATCTAAAGATGAGCGCTTCAAACTCGGTATGAATGATGAAATTCTTTCCGTACAGTTTGGTATTTATGCAGATGAGGATATTACGGCAGCAGACGGAACAGTAATTCCGAAAGACGCTTTAATCACTTATGGCAATTGTGATGAAAACGGCAAGCTGACATTCAACTGTGATTTACCGATAGGTTACAAGTTCTACGCAAAAGAAATTGCAACGGATAAGCATTATATTTTATCTGATACAAAGTATGAATTTAATACTGAATATCAGGGACAAGATGTTGAAACTATCAATATTGATTTGAACAACGGCGAACCTATTGTAAATGATTTAATTTACGGCACAGTCAAAGGCTTGAAGATTGACCGTGAAACCGAGAAGACAATTAAAGGTGCTTTATTCGGACTGTTCAAGTCGGACACAACTGAATACACAGAAACAAATGCCATTCTTACTGCTGAATCAGACGAGAACGGCATTTTTCTTTTTGATAACATTCCATTCGGTGATTATGTAATCAAGGAACTCAAACCAGCCGAGAATTATCTGCCGAGTGATGATATTCACCATATCACTGTTTCAGAGAATGAGCAGTTAATTGAAATTAAGGTAGTCAATGACAGAATCCCTGAACTGAAAACTACCGCAACGATTGACAGTGAAAAGGAAGTTACGGCAAAGGGAGAAATTACGATTGATGATGTGGTTGAATACAAGCATCTTGTACCCGGCAAGGAATATAAGATTGTCGGCACGCTTATGGATAAATCCACAGGCAAGCCGTTTAAAATTGACGGAAAGGCTGTTACAAGCGAAGTAACATTTACACCTGATAAACCAAACGGCAAAATTGATGTTGAATTTACCTTTGATTCAAGTGCGATTAAGGAAACAACTGAGCTTGTTGTGTTTGAAACGCTTTATCGTGACAATGTTGAAATAGCAGTCCACGCTGATATTGATGATGAAGGACAGACAGTCAAGATTAATGTGCCCGCTCCTGAAAAACCGTCTACTCCTAAAACCGGTGATGACAGAAACTACGGCTTTTGGATTGGACTCGGATTTATTGCAATCGGCGGTGTAGTATCTGCCGTAATCCTCAAAATCAAATCAAGGAAAGACGAGGATGAGGATTAATGAAAAAGGCATATATCTGCAGTCCTCTTTCAGGAAATGAAAAAGAGAATATCAATAACGCTATTGCTTATGCAAAGTTCGTTTACCACAGATGTGAAATGATACCGATTGTGTCACATTTTTATGCTTTGATTTTTGATGATGCCGATAAGGTTGAAAGAGAAATCGGTATATCAATCGGACTCGGTCAGATCCTTGATTCCGAGCATGTCTGGGTATTCGGAAATACCATTACTGAAGGTATGGGCGAAGAAATCCGAAAGGCTATGGCTCTGAAAAGGACCATTCACTACATTGATGATTATCAGTGCAAAGAAATATTAAAGGTATACGGAGGTAAAATCATTGACGAAAAATTTAACTAAATTCAGCAAAAAGCAGTGGCTGATATTTGCCGCTGCTCTTGTTTTGATTATTGCATTTTCTGCAACAACTGTATATGCAGCCGGTGATGTTGCAAGTGCGATTGAAGGCACTTGGAACACAGCAAAATCACAGATTAAAACGGTTGTAAACAATGTTGTATTTCCTGTTGTTGATATGGTTCTTGCTGTTCTTTTCTTTGTAAAAGTCGGCACGGCATACTTTGATTACAAGAAACACGGACAATTTGAATTCACAGCTCCGGCTATTTTGTTTGCGTGTCTTATTTTTACCCTTACGGCACCGTTGTATATCTGGGGCATAGTAGGTATGTAAACGATATTGAATAATAAATCAACATAATGGTAAATGATTATTGAGATTAAATTCATATATATTAAAATATGACTAAAAGATAAGGAGAATTTTTATGGACAACTTTTTAGATATTCTTTACGAAATGCAAAATCAATCTATTGCATCTGACAAAATCAATACCGATTCAAAAACTGCCGAACTGCTTGATCAAAAAGATAAACTTGAAAGCAGTTTCGCCAATATTCTCCTCAACGGTCAAGAGATACCTTTTGATAATTTTATGGATTCCCTTGACAAGTGTAATGATGATTTAAGAAGAATAGCATTTAAAAATGGCTTCACATTAGCATTAACACTTATCAAAGATGCCATGAAATATTCCCAAAACAAGAGTGATAATCCAATAATCAAATTTATTGAAGGTATGCAATAGATTGTTTTATATATCAGGATGGTTAGGAAACTAGCCATCCTTTTTATTTGGAAGAAGGTGATTGAAATATTTGATTGGTTAGGTGATATTGTATCAGGATTAGGTGATGCAATAGGAAACGCCTTTGAAAGTATTTCGGACAAATTGATTGACGGAATACTCAACAGAATTATACAGTGGATATTCACTGTTATTTATGACGGAATAGCAGAATTCTTTACAATGATAAGCGGACTCGGAGTTGAGATATTTACTCTTGACTGGGTAAATGCAGTAGTAAAATTATTTTCTCTGTTCGGCTGGACTTTATTCGTTGTAGGACTTGTGGTATCTGCATTTGACCTTGCTATTGAATATCAGAACGGCAGGGCAAGTATTCACGGCACGGCGATAAACTGGATTAAAGGATTTATGGCTGTATCGCTGTTTACTGTAACACCTATAGAACTATATAAATTCTGCGTTTCGTTGCAGATTACTCTGTCAGGTGATTTAACAAGAATATTTGCATCGCAGCAAGGAACAACGCTTGGTGAGGTTGCACTCAAAACATTGGAATTTGCATTTTTCAAAGATGGTGTAATTGTTAAGGCTGGGCTGTTTGAACTTGCTGCAATTATTGCACTCGGATACTGCACCGTTAAAATATTCTTCGATAACATCAAACGAGGCGGAATACTGCTTATTCAGATTGCAGTCGGCAGCTTATATATGTTCTCAATTCCGAGAGGTTACGGTGATGGTTTCACACAGTGGATGAAACAGATAATCGCACTGTGCTTAACTGCGTTTTTGCAGACAACACTGTTGTTTTTAGGACTGCTGACCTGGACTGATAATATGTTACTTGCAATAGGCATTATGATGGCAGCATCTGAAGTGCCGAGAATAGCAGAACGCTTCGGTCTTGATACAAGTGTCAAGTTTAATATGATGAGTGCAGTCCATATGACTTCAACTGCTGTTAATCTTGTTAAAAGTGTTGCAAAGTAGGTGAAGATATGAGCAATTTTACGAAAGATGAAATTGTAATCGGTGATATTGAAATCAAAGATGATTGCACAGGAGTATCATCATACATTGAAACATATTTTGATGTAGACAAAAAATTCGGAACGAATATAAATGATGACTGTGATTCTTGGGTGAATTTCTATGCAGAATACTTTCCCGAAAGCAATGAACTCAAATGCGAATATTTTGTAGATACTCCGTATGACCGTAAATGCTATTCATATATTCCCACCGAAAATGAAAAAACACTCATAATTTCTCTTATGGAAGAATACTGCCAAAAGGAAGAAAATATGAGTATCAATGAATTTATTCAAAGTATGCAGAAATGCGAATCTATGGAAATGTCTATGTAAGTTACAAAAGACGTTGACAAAACAATATGATTAAAGTATAATATAAATGAACAAGGAGCTATCCGATAGACGGTTAGCCCAAGTAGTTAGTTAAAAAAGTAACCACTTCTTGGCGGGGGCGGTTACTTTTTTACTGCTAAAATGTAGCCAGTGGCTGCGATAATCAAGATAACGAGGATAACTAAATATTCCATCATCTATCGCCCCCCTTCTTTAAATCTCTGAAAATTCAGGGTAAGTAAAAAGTTTGGAGGGCTTAGCAAACCCTCCAAAAAAGAGGGACTAACCGCCTATAAGTCTATGATAGCTCCATGCCGGATTAGAGTGCTATGCACAATTCCTGCCAACATTATACTCTATATACGACCATATTTCAACAAATATTTTAACTTTAAGCTCATCATCAGATGGGCTTTTTTAATGCCTAAAATTAAGGAGAATCAATGAACAAACAATATATTTATCCACAGAATATGAGAGCATCTGCTACTCTATGGCTCTGGAGTCTTAAGGACTTTGCCATAATTGTAGTCGGTGCTCTTTTTTCTGCAATGGTGCTTGCCACCACAAGAATATTAATCCCTGCGGTGCTTACTGCTGCCTTTGCATTTTTAAGCATCCGCAGTGATGAAACAACAATACTTGATTTCATTAAATATGCAGTCAGGTACTTTATTTCTACCCAACAGTTTTATGAATGGAGGTTAGATTGAATTTGAAATTATTTAAAAAGAAAAACAAAAACAGTGTTCAGGAATTTATCGGTATTGAAACCTTTACTAAACGAGGATTGAAAACCAAATACGGCGAGCTTGTATTCTTTCAGATAAGTCCGACTAATATATCCGTATTATCGAATGAAAATATCCAAACTAAGATATGGCATTTGATGCAAGTATTATCTGCATATCCGAATATTGAAATTACCTGCCTTGATTCCTGCGAAAGATTTGACGATAACAAAACCTTTATGGTGGACAGAAGAAATGAAGAAAAGAATCCGAGTGTTAATGATTGCTTATCTAAGGATATTGATTACCTTGATAACATTCAGATTGAAATGTCAACAGCAAGGCAGTTTATGTTTTCTGTTCGCTTCAAAAAGGAAAAAGATGAGCAGATATTCAGTCAGATCAACAAGGTTGAAAAGGCTATTGCCGAGCAGGGCTTTGAGGTTAAGCGAATGAAAAAGGAAGATATCAAACGATTCCTTGCTATATATTTCGGTGCATCAATGCAGGGTGAGTTAATCCCTGACATAGACGGAGGTGACTGCATTGAAATTGATCTCAAAAAGGCGGTGGCTTAATCTTATGATTACACTTTGCTTAATTATCTTTGCCATTGTGCTTTGCTATCTTGTATATAACTTCAATATTGATACCCAAGATCAAAAACAGTTTGATGATATGGCACAGACAATTACTGTTGATAAGGATAATGAAACAGATAACAACGATAATGGCATTGAATCTCTCATTGCAGAAAACTCTGACTGTCTCGGCTGGTTAAGAATCAGCGGAACAAAGATTGATTACCCTGTAATGCAGACAAAGGATAATCCACAGTATTATCTGCGCCGTGATTTTAACAAGCAGTATTCATATATGGGTACACCCTTTATGGATTCAAGATGTGATATAAACCATGATAACAATCTTATCGTTTACGGGCACAATATGAAAGATGGCAAGATGTTTGCCGATCTTTTGAAATACGGAGATAAGGAATACTGCAATGAGCATAGAATAATTAACTTTATCACCTCAAGCGGAGTTCAGGAATACAAGGTCATTGCAGTATGCAATGTTAAGCCCGATGACGAATGGTACAGTTACACTTGTCAGAAAAATAAAGACTCATTCAACAACTTAATATCCTATATCAAAGATAGATCCCTATACCTTTCACAAGATGAGATACAGTATGGGGATGATTTTTTAACCCTTTCCACTTGCGAATATTCGCAGAAAGACGGAAGATTTATAGTAATTGCAAAAAGGAGTGTTGAAAATGTTTAAAAAGAAAAAGCAGATTGAACTGACAGAAGAACAAAAAGAAGAAATCAGAATCAAAGATTTCTTTGACCGTATTCTGCCAAGTACAATTAAATTCTCAACCGACCATTATATCGTCGGTGACAGTTACAGATGTGTATGGGCAATAAAGGAATATCCGCCTACAACGGAAGAACTCGCTTTGTTCTCTCAGCTTGCAGACAGAAACAATCTGACGGTCAGACTTTATTCAAGGCTTGTTGATGCACTTGAACAGAGAAAGATTATTCAGAATGCAACACGCAAAAACAAGCTCAGCACAGGCAGTAACGATGCAATGGAAAACATTACTGCCGAAGGAAACTTACAGGATGTTGTCACCCTTATTGCAGAACTGAGAAAGAACAAAGAGCCTTTGCTCCACTGTGCCGTATATCTTGAATTGAAAGCAGAATCAATGCCGAAACTCCGTGAACTGCAATCCGATATTCTTATGGAACTGACACGTTCAAAGATGTCGGTTGACAGATTGACGCTCAGGCAGAAAGAAGGCTTTTTATCTGTTCTGCCGTGCGGAGCGAATATGTTCAAGGAACAGTTTGAGCGTGTGCTACCTGCAAGCTCTGTTGCAAATTTATATCCTTTCAACTATTCAGGCAAAACCGATTCGAAAGGCTTTTTTATCGGTAGAGATAAATATGGCACTAACATTCTTGTTGACTTTGACCGCAGAGCAGAGGACAAGACAAATGCAAACTGTTTAATACTCGGCAACTCAGGACAGGGTAAGTCATTCCTTATGAAGTTGATCCTTACAAATCTGCGTGAGAGCGGTAAAAGAATAATCAGTTTGGATCCTGAAGCCGAATATGAGGAATTAACAAAGGCTCTCGGTGGATGCTATATTGACTTTATGAGCGGTGAATATATCATAAATCCTTTAGAGCCTAAAAGTTTCGGAGAGGCAGATAAAGAATATGACCAGACCACTCCTGAAGCCTTTCGCAGAGTAACAAGATTAAGTCAGCACATTGCATATCTTAAAGACTTTTTCAGAGCATACAAGGAATTCAACGATGAACAGCTTGATACCCTTGAAATCATTCTCACCAAGTTATACAAGAACTTCGGCATAACCGACTATACAGATTATGACAAACTGAGCAAAACAGACTATCCGATTATGTCAGACCTTTATGAATTGCTTGAAAAAGAATACAAGGACTATCAACATAATCAGAAGAATATTTACAGAGAAAAAACCTTGCAGGAATTATGCCTTGGTTTGCATTCAATGTGTATCGGAACTGAGTCAAAATATTTCAACGGACACACGAATATCGTTGATGACAAATTCCTTTGCTTTGGTGTTAAAGGACTTATGGATACCAACCGCAGACTCAAGGATGCAATGCTTTTCAATGTACTCTCATATATGACAAATGAACTGCTCGGTAAGGGTGACACTGTTGCAGCCATTGATGAATTATATTTGTTCTTAACTAATATGACTGCGATTGAATATATCCGAAACGCATCCAAGCGTGTTCGTAAAAAGGACAGTTCGGTTATCCTTGCAAGTCAGAATATTGAGGACTTTATGCTTGACGGAATCAGAGAGTACACAAAGCCGTTATTCTCAATCCCGACACATCAGTTTTTATTCAATGCAGGCAACATTGAACCAAAGGTGTATATTGACACCATGCAGCTTGAGCCATCAGAATTTGAACTTATCAAATATCCTGAACGTGGCACTTGTCTTTACAGATGTGGCAACGAACGTTATCTTCTTCAAGTAATCGCTCCTGATTTCAAACAGAAAATGTTTGGTAAGGCTGGTGGAAGATAATAAAGAAGGCAGAACATATGACGAAGTTCTGCCTTTAGCTTATTTGATATAATCAATAATATGACCATAATCAATATTAATATTATGTTTTGAGTTGTTTTTACAAACAAATTGAAATCCGTGATTTCCAATTTGTTTAACAGATAATTTTCGCGCGGTATTATGGTTACATTGAGGACATTTTTTTGTGGTTATGTAATGTATTTTATTTTCTATGACAACAAATTTTCCGTATCCTTTTCTGCTTTTTAATACAATAAGAACAACAAAAAAAGTTAATAACAATACAAAGGCTACAATCAAATAAAGCATTGATTTGTGATTTTGAAAGACATCAAAATATTTTGTTACAATGTTTTCTTTATCTGAACTAATAAAAAAACTAACAATAGTTGAAATATCTGCAATTAGTGCAATTATATTTATAAACAAATATATAAAATAATTACCAAAATTTCTTGAATTTTGCTCAATACAATTATTAATTGGAATTTTGTTTTCACCATTTATGATATTAGTTTGATTATTATAAATAGTGGAATTAGATATATTATTGTTGTTAAACTCATTTTTTGGCATATTTATCCCTCCTTTCTTTCTCATGATACTGCAAAAATATGTTTTTTTACTATAAAACTGCAATTATTTACAAATAATTTAAATTTAAAACAAAGAAGGTGAAAATATATGAATGCAGAAGTAGCTGCCGCAAAAGCCGTTATTGCAGTCGCATCGGATAAACGAGGGCGTGTGGCAATAGCAGCAATTCTTTGTTCGATAATTATGCTGTTTTTTCTGCCGTTGATTGTGTATATGGGTGTTATGAGTAATCTTGGAGAGGTTGAAATTGACACTGTTCAGGCACAGCAGATGATTGTACAGAATATGTCAGCAGAAGAAAAAGCAAAACTTGAACATCTTGAAAATGTTATGGTGGGAATCAGTAAAGAATTTCAGAAAAGAAAACTGAATAACTACACCATCAAAAAGGCGCAGGCATTGTATGTCTGTGCCTTATATGATGCCGAGAAAACTGATTCTGATTTCATAACCAAATATGCAGACTGTTTTGAACAATCGAAAAACGATGATGATTTGAGAAATGCCATTTTTTCTGCTTTTGGTGTGCAGATAAATGCAGATGAATTCAATAACCTTATGAGCGTTATCAAGAACACAGTCATTGACATTGATTTGACTGATACGGATAAAAACAATCTTGATTTAGTCAAGTGGGCTGAATTTGCCTATGAAAATAAATGGGGTTATGTATGGGGATCACACGGACAAGTTCTGACAGAAAAGGAACTGAACAGGCTGAAAGTTGTGTTCGGCTCTCATGTAACAGATAAAGAAGCATATATCCGTGAGCACTGGATTGGCAGAAGAACATCGGACTGTGTTGGCTTAATTAAAGGCTACGGCTGGTATAATGAAGAATCAGGAACTATCAAATACGGAACAAATGGAATGCAGGATGTTACGGCTGACGGAATGTATGCTGCTGCCATAGAAAAAGGAACAATATCCACAATGCCCGATATTCCCGGTCTTGCAGTATGGCACAAAGGTCATATCGGTGTATATATCGGAAATGGATATGTAATCCATGCAGCTAACACCTATGACGGAGTTATTAAAACACCCATAACTTCAAGCGGCTGGACTCACTGGCTGAAAGTTCCGTATATCAACTATATTGAAGAAACAGATAAATAAAATCAACCAAACCAATAATGGCAGCCACAAGAAATAAGTGGCTGCCAAATTTTATTTTCAGAGGTGAACAAATGAAAATACGAGCAAATATGCATTTTAAAGATGAATATACTTGTGATGAAGAATATATCATTGAAAGAGCAGTAACAATCAGTTCTGCCGAATTTGATTATATTTGCAAACACTTGCTTGAGGACAACTTATATATTGAAGATGATCTTGATGCAATGTTCTACGATGGAAATAAACTGCATTGCTTGTTATTAATCAACGATGTTACAGGCAACGGACTTCTTATCAACAGCGAAGGTAGTGAATATGCAAGATACCATTCATATATTCCGAATGCACGGCAGATTGTTATTCTTAATAAATATCCTGTGCTGAATAACTTTATTGAACGAATGTCAGATGTTGCTGAAGATATACTTGCAAAAGCAACTGCCTCATCAACCGAAGAAAATCGTTTTTATGAGGTTGATATTGAAAGATACAATAAACCGGGCGAGCCTGTTATAAACGCAGCCTTGCTTGACGATATGCTGACAGATAGCGGAATGATTGAGGACACAATACTGCACGATGATTGCATTGAAATAACTTTAAACAAAATCAGCCGCGAGCCTGTAAAAAGAGTTCTTGACCAAAAGGATGTAGATATAATGCTGGCAAAACATATTCTGTGGCTGAATGATGCAGGCGGTGAACAAGCAGACTTCAGTAATTGCAGATTGGAACGCTTGCGTTTATCAGGCAAAAATATGCTCAATATTATTCTTAATGATGCAGAGGTAATAGGCTGCGATTTTGAAAATACCAAAATGTGTTTTTCAGTTTGCAATAATACAAGATTTGAAACTTGCATTATGAAAAAGATAACGGCAGAAGAATGTGATTTCAAAAATGCAACCTTTGATAACTGCAATCTTGAGCGAGCAGGATTTATGCATTCTGATTTTACAAATGCAAAATTTCTTTCAACAAAAATGTGTTATGCCGAGCTGTCAAACAGCTGCCTTGAAAATATGCAAAGCAAGAATACGGACTTATCACAAACCAATATGAACAATGTGAGCTATGATGAGGATGAGTGGTTATATGACGATGAAAATCTTGAAATGGAAATGGGAGGTATGTAAATGAGAAAAGTATCTGTGACTGTTCAGTACGATGAGGAAAAGCTGAAAACTCTGAAACTGTTTTTGGAAAAGAAAAGTATTGATATCAACGATGAAATTATTAAGTTTATTGACACCCTTTATACAAAGCAAGTCCCTGCTCAGGTCAGGGACTTTTTTGGTATGAAGGCTGAATCTGAAAGAAAGGCATCGGTTAAACAAAATGTACAGCCGAAACAACAAGGTGATAAAAAATGAGTGATGGAGTAAATCAAGCAGCCCTACTTGAAAAAGGCTGGATGTGGATAGATTACGATGACGGCTCAGGCCATCTTGAAAGTCCGAGTGGTGAAGAATATGTGATTTATGATTTCTGCACACAGGAATACAAATATCCAAATGAAAGATGGAACTTTATGTATGAGTATCCTGACAGAACATCTTTTTATCAGTTCAAAACAATTATCGAAAATGATGTATTGGGAAAGGGACTTGCATCATACAGTGATGAGATCAAGGCTATTACTGAACTTGAAAACAAACTGCATATTGTTAAGTCTGATAGTATTCTTAAAGATGGACAATTCAGAAATTGGGAATGGTATGGCAAGCTCAGTGAAATCAAAAATACTTTGTCCGATTATCTGCTTGCCGAAGGTGAACCAAATGTGTTTGATTTGAGTATAGCAGACAGACTCTGTGATTTATACGGAGTGTATGCAACATCAATAATGCTTACTGATAATCAAAAAGAGCTTGTCGTTATCGGTGTTGAATGCGAACAGGATTGGAGTAATATTATTCCACCGAATCTCAAACTGCTTTATGATAAAATCATAAACGTGCAAACAGAATCAGAAGAACCGACAATGCAAATGTAAGGTGAGAATATGCAATATAAAGATTTCACAATCATAACCTTTTTATCAAATGCAGTTAAAAAATTTGATACCGAATCAAATCATATTGAAAAGCACAATGGTTTTAACTGTTCTGTTTATTCAAAATATGATACAGCATGCAATACTCCGATTGATTGTTTTGATATTGCTATCGGTATTGATATAAAGGGTACAGATTATTACGAATTAGAATCATTCATCAAAAATCATATTGATAATAACATTGATGAATTAAAAGAACTTGAAAACAGTTACTTTTGCAGTGATACATTATCGTAGATATAATATACACTTTTGCATAAATAATTGAAAATACAAAAATTACTGATTGAATAATGGAGGTTTTACTATGAATGGAAATAAATGATATGGATTACTTAATTGAAAAAATCGTCAATCACTATTACAACTCAGATGAAGATACATACTGGATTCCATTTGAAAAAATATTTGAATACAGTGAGTTTGACGATGATATTGTAAATCGTATAAAAAACGAATTAAATGCGCACAAAGACATTAGAATTTGTGAAGTCTGGGATTATTGTTTTTTGATATGGGTAAATAAATATTTTACGGAGGAAGAAATTGACAGGTAATTTTTATCAGATGCCTAATAATATATTTTCTTTCAATCTGAACAAATATGAACTTTCGGTATATTCATATCTTGTTTGCTGTGCAGGAAAGAAAAAAGAATGCTGGCCCAGTCTTACAACAATTTCAAGAGTACTTGGAATTTCAAAAAGCTCTGCTGTAAAAGCTATAGATAAATTAGTTCAGTTAAGGCTTGTAGATCGTATACAGGTTATGAAAGAAAACAAAAACGGTATGATGACTATGAAAAATAACCATTATCTAATTCTCCCATTCGATGACGCATGGGAGTTTTTTGTTAATAACGGAGTTTATCATTGATACGGTATTGGTTACATACAAAACGGTAATATATAAACAAGATAAATTAAACAATTTTAAAAGCCCTCTGTGAGCCGATTTAACGAGCCTTAAACCTGAAAACAACAAGGGTACCAATATGAAATATAAATCGATTACAGGAGAAAAATTGCCCGAAAAAGCGGCACTTCTTCTCCGATTTGAAAGGAGTTGACAAGTTGAAAAATGACATGATTTTTTTCAGAACAGAAAATGGGAAAATTGCATATAACAAACACTGTTTGCGATGCCGTAACAGTTGTAAACAAAGTTTCTGAGTAGAACTCATTTCATGTCCGAGATACAAAAGATATGAAGAAATCAGAAAAAGAGAATAAACTCTTCAGCGTCTAATTCTGTGCAGGAATAAGGAACTGCGCCGTAAAACGCAGTTCTGACTCACATCGTCGAGCAATGCTCGCCGATTTTCAAAAAGTACAATATACGCTGTTATAAATCTCATTCAGCGTATAAAAACAAGAATATACAATAACGGCAACAATAAAAATGTATGCCGAAAGGGTGTGGTGAATATGGAAATTAAAGATGCTCCTTTTTCAGAAAAAAGCCGATATTCCCTGTGGCTGACTGATGAAAATATAAAAAAGGCTGATAGGATTTATCCGCTTGATCACTGTAAAAGCCGTTCAGAATTTATAGACAGGGCAATACGATTCTACTGTGGATATGTTGAAAGCAGTATTGCAGAAGATTATATCGCAGATGTATTTGTGCAAACCTTGTTTCCAAAACTTGATAACATGAAAAAGGATTTAATAAAATCCGTATACAATATGGCTTTGCAATTATCAATGCTGATACACTTTGAAGCTGCATCCTGCGATTACAGTGACGAAGAATTAAGACAGTTGAGAAACAAGTGCATTGTTGATATTAAACGAGCCCAAGGCGTAATAGATTTTGAAAAAGCAATTCATTATCAGCGAGGTGACGAATGAGTCAGCTGATTGTTAAGTGGAGATATATGAGTCCCGACTCAAAATCCAATGCAAAAAACTTAATCAAATATATCGCTAAAAGAGATGGTGTTGAATTCACTGATGAATGTTGGAGAGGTAAAAAGGTTACTAAATATCAGGAAAAACTTATTAAACAATTAATAAATGATTTCCCCTCTGCAATTAATTCAGAAGAATACAAAGTATATTTTGAAAAAGGAACAAGGGGTTCTGCCTCTGATTTAATTACGCAAACACTTGATTACAACTTGGATATGGTTGCAAAAAGAGAAAATTATGTTGATTACATAGCGCACAGACCGGGAGTAGAAACCTACGGAAAGCACGGATTATTTTCAGATGTTAATGTTCCTGTCGATAATCTTGATAGGATTGCAAACCGAGTTGCAAATCAAAAAGATAATGTTCATACATATATTATTTCTCTTTCAAGAGAAGATGCCATACGGCTTGGATATGATAACGCTGAAAAGTGGGTGAGTTTAGTCAGAGAAAATAAAATGAATTTTGCCAAATCACTTAGTATTCCTTATTCAGATTTAGAATGGTATGGAGCTTTTCATAACGAATCATATCATCCTCATATGCATCTCGTAATGTTTTCAAAGGGTCAAAAAGCATTTATAACAAAAGACCGTCTTGAAGATTTAAAAATGAATTTATCAAGACAAATCTTTGCTGATGACCGAATTGAAATATACAAAGAGCAAAACAAACTCAGATCTCAAATGAGTGAAACTGTAAAAGATAAAATTGATTTATTCATTTCTTCAATCAACAATAAAAGTTTTCAAAATGATAATATTGAAAAAGCATTGACTGAATTATCAGAACTGCTTGAAGATTACAAAGGCAAAACTGTATATGGTTATCTTCCGCAGCCTATGAAACGAAAAATAAATTTCATTATTGATGAACTTGAAAAGGATGAAAACATTTCTGAATTATATAATCTATGGTGCAAATACAATGATAAGATAATTGAAATGTATCAACAGACCAAGACCGAATACATTCCGTTATCGCAAAACAAAACCTTTAAACCATTGAAAAATATAATCATCAGAGAGGCACTCAATATTAACTGTGACGAAATATCATTTGATGATATTGAAGATGAGGATGACGAACCGATTGATGATGAACACACTGACAAAACTTTTTATGAAACTCATCCCGGACTATATGAATATCAAATGGCAAAAAGATGTTTTAATTCAAACAGTGAAAGTTTTGATATACCGCTTGGATTGAAATATCTTAACGAATCCGTAAGGCTCAACTACGAATTTGCACTTTACAAACTCGGCAAATTCTATATGGATAGTGAATATGTAAAAAAGGATTTGCATAAGGCAGAAGAATTATTATTAAAAGCAAGTGATATGGATAACTACTATGCACAATACAGATTGGCAAGGTTATATCTTGATAACAACAGTGATTTATTTGATGTTACAAAAGGACTTGAGTTGCTTCATAAATCTGCAAACAACGGATACAAATATGCACTCTATCAGCTTGGCAAAATCTATTACAATGGTAAATATGCAGAGAAAGATATCAATAAAGCTATTCAATATTTAATATCTGCCACTGAAAAAGATTGTGAATGTGCTGAAAAGTTACTTGAATACATAACTAATCCACAATATATAAACAGCAGGAACATACAGAGTTACTCTGCTGTTCTTGCTGTGTTAAATGATTTATCTAAATTGTTTAAAAGAGAATTTGATAAAAAGTACAAACTTGCTCCTCATACTGATAGAAAAACTCTTCAAAAAATAAATGAGAAAAAACAGGCTATGGGATTAAAATTTTAATTATATATTATTAAAATTGGTATTCATCAAGATGTATAGTGAATAAAAACTTTTCTAAAATATCAAAAGTAATTATATTTTTATATGAATAAAGTAAATATTGGTTGACCTCATTCCCCTCCTGAAGTGGAATAGGATCATATAATATTTGGTTTTTTACAAAACAGTTTTTAATATAAAAATCTTGAATATTTGCTTCCGTTTCAACTTCAACAATCACCGGTATTTCTTCAATTATACAACTTTTTAACAATAGACTTCCAATACCATAATGTCTATACTCTTTTGAAACATATATGTATTCAATGAATCTTAAATGATTAAAATCCCACCAAAGCATAAAACCAATAAAATTATTCTTATCATCACTGAAGTAAGATATTCGATAATCATCATGCATAAATGCCTTTTGCTGACTAATAGAACTCCTTAATTCTATTGATTTGAAATTCTCGAGCAGTTTATTTATCAAATCACATTTTTGACTATTTGATAATTTTTTTGTTGGTTTAATTTTTAGTTTCTGTTTTGAATCCATAAAATAATCCTGTTAACTAACTCCTCTTCAACACCAATAATATCATGATCGGCTTCTAAATCTAGTATTGGTAAAAATGATTTAAATTTCTTACTTAGATATTTTGACATTTTTTCTGATGAGCAAAATAATAAAGCGTCATTTTTTCCAATATATGCAATAACATTAACATCTGCATAGAATTCAGGATCAAGAGACAAATTAAGATACTTACAAGCAGATCCAGTCAAAATACTAAGTAACGCCTTTCGTGTAACTGGAATTTCATATACCCAATCTTCATTATTACCATTTGCTCCATATTCATTATGATTAAGCCAATCCAGATCAGCATTTCCCCATTTATCACACGATTGATTAGGTGATTCTTTACTTAATCGTTCAATTTGATTTTCAATCGTTTCAGGTTTGATCCAATCTTTTTGAACGGCATATCCATCTACTGGCGATAATAATATAATATCAAATTTTCTGGTTGAATGAATAACATAATCAATTACCTTATCACATCCTAAACTGTGTCCTTGTAACATTATATCTATATATCCAAGAGAATCCACAAAATCAATTGCAGACTGAATATCTAATTGTGAATCTTGATATTCAGTAACTCCACCACCAACATATTTCAAATCTTTTCCATAATATCCTTCTGCCAAGCCATCATGTGCAGATGTATTTATGGTAAGAAAATCTACTCCATTTTCACAATATAATTTTGACATTAGCCAAATAAATTTATTTTGATAAAAATTCCCGTAATTTCCATGTATATGTATAACTATTTTTTTATTTATATGATTAGAAATATCTATATTGTTACAAGATTCATCTTGAAATAATAGTCCTATGATTTCAAAGTTTTTGCTGTTTCTAAATGAAACTAATTTACCTAACGAACTGCATAAATAATTCATACGATTTTATCCTTTGTTTATAACAACTTTGGCTATGTATTAATATTTGATAAGTCTTCAAAAAACTGATTTGGGGTAAAACCTACATTACTTGTAGTCCCTGAGTTTACTGCAACTTTAGGATTATTATGCGTTACAGCCTCAAAATTCCACACTTCGTCAAACAGTTTGGTGTATCGTTCAATAATTGATTCATCCTTATAATAAACGCCTTTATAAGGATGTAAGTTTTCTTCAACAAAAAGCATTTTAGGACCATAAATTCCGAAATCAAGACTTGCAGTTGAAATTTTATTATTTTCACAGGCTTCTATAAAATCTTCAGCTAAAATATATTTACATTCATACTTACTATTTTTTGCATAAAATTCTAGCAGAAGATCCATTTGCGGATCATTTAATAAATCTTCATTTGCTAGAACAATTAAAATTAATAAATCTGATATTTCTTTTTCATTAATTTTATTATATATTGTTTCAAAGAATTTACGATCCTCAGAGCTTGGTATTATACTTTTTCCAATCTCTGATACAGGAAATGTAAGTCTAACTTTTTTGTCATGGGTAACATTTAATGCTTCAAATACACCAGAAACATTAATTATATAATCTGATGAAATCTCTATTTTTTTAGATTCTGAAGCATTTTTTAATAGAAGATATAGATTATCAATTGCTTTAGAGCATGTTACTGAGAATAAATCTTTCTCACCTTGACTGTCGCGTTCTATTTCATAATAGAAATTATTAATTTCTTGGATTTTCATACTATATTGATTTATTTTATCCAAAAACTTTTTTTCTCTATGTTGTTCAAAATATACTCCACCTAACAACCAACTGATATTTATTACCTCAACAGATAAAAAAGTTAGCATACCAGTCGTAATACTCATAAACACATCAAATCCGCATATAGCTGAAATGACTCCAGCTACTATAGATAATAGTACAGATACAATTAATACTATTACACGCATGTTTTTACCTCTTTTCTTATTAAATTTAATGATTATTCATTACCCACCATTGCTTAAAATAAATACATTTTTTATTATCATTAAAAATAAGGAAGTATGTTCCATCCATCTCATAAATAGTATCGTCCCTTGAATCCCTATATTTCAAATACCAATGCATAGATACATTGGTATTCTCAATTGCAATGATATTAATATTTAAATCAATTTCTTTTTGAAAAACAATATCATCCCATAATTTTTTAATATTATCCTTACCTGATACAGGATCAGCGAAAGGGGACTCCCAATATTCTTCAACATCAGAAAACAGCTCCCCTATAGCGATAAAATTATATTCCTTCCATGCAGAAATGAATAAATCAATCCAATTAAAAACTTCTTGTCTATTCATAATTAGCTCTCCTATTTTGAATTTATAAAATGTTTTGCTCTTAGGTAATATGGACTTGATGGAATATCTTCAAAGTATTCAGTTTTTGTAAAACAAGAAAAATATACAGATTTTAACAAATCCCATGGCTGCCCATAATACCAAACACAATTTTCTGGTGTAATCAAATGTGATTTTTCAATGAATTTCATTAAGTGTAAATTATCAGAAAATATTTCTCCTAAAACAGAATAAAATTTAGTAGTATTAATAATTCCATCATTAAGCAATTCACTACAAAATAAGGCCTCACAAGAAAAATTATTAATATTTCTAAGATTAACTGTTAAATTCCTATATTTTTCTGATATATCATCTAAAGTGATAAGTGGAATCTCATTTGTAAGAACTTTGTCAATAAATATTCCTCCATCCTTTAAACTATTGCTTATTAAATTATAAAACTTTTCTCTACTTGTGTAATTAATATTTCCCATCGTCAAATCAGATAAACAAAAATTAAATATTCCTGAATACATGGGTAAAGTATTAAGCCAATCGCCCTCAATAAGTACTTCATTTGTATTAGGATAAATTTTCCAATCATTTAATGCATTATTAAATGCTATGTTTTTTTCAAACACATATACTTGTTTGAATCCCATTGAATACAGTAAATCTCGAAATTCAATAGTACTTCCTAACACGGCAACTGGTTCTTTCCTGGAAAAGGAGTTTATATATTGTTTAATTCTTACAAGCTCAACATCATTCGGTCTGGATGGAGGAAGAACAAATTCCCAATTTGTTAAAATCATATCCCATGTTTCCACTAGACAACACCCCCAACATAATATAACTCCAATGCATCCGATGCAGAAATATTTTCAAAAATCATTTTTTGCAAACAAAGTATTATTCTGTCTGAATCATTTCGATTAAAAACATTCCGACCAATACTTACACCACTTGCACCAGCTTTCATAGCATCTTCAACCATATAAAACAACAGTTTAACATTAATCTTATTTCCACCTGCAATTATAACTGGCTTTCCACCAGCTGACTCTACAACTTTTTTGAATGTATCTATTGAGCCAGTATATTGAGTTTTAATAATGTCTGCACCCAATTCAAAAGAAACCCTTGCACAATGGGATACCAAATCTCCATAACGTTCTAAATCATGACTTTTTAAATCTAAATAATTTTGGTCAATTTCAATTCCGTCAGAATCGATATATTCACCTCGAGGATATGCTATCGCAAGCAATGGTATACCAAATCTTTCACAGTCTTCAGATATCATACCTAAAGTGTTTAACATATCACTTTCATACCGACTTGATAAATTAATGTGAACAGCTACAGCATCTGTCCCAAGACTAATTGCTTTTTCTACCGAAGATACTTGCACTTTATGTGTATGAGTGGAATTGATTGTACTTGCAGTAAGATTTAATATACACGGAATATTAAGGTCGGTTACTAAACTTAATGTTCCTTGATATGCAAGAATAGCATTAGGTTTAGCACTTTCAATCTGTTGAATTTTTTCTTTTATGTCTGAAATACCTGTAATAGATCCCGAAATCAAATTATCATCAAGAGGTACTATAAGACATTTACCATCAGAGCTAAAGATTCGAGTTAATCGTCTCTTTTTACCAATATTATAAACTTCATTGATCTTTAACATTGTTCCACTTTCCACCTTAAGCATAAAATTACTCTATATAGTAATGTAATCTTTACCTATAATTACATAAATAAACAAAAACAAACAATAAGTCAACAGTTTCGACAAAATTAATTTTTTCCGCTTCATTACTGTTGATTAGAAGTGCAAAAGCGTATTTTTGACAAAAATAGGAGTTGATAACATACAATCAAATTTAATACCGTTAATTATAGCTGCAGCAGTGATGGGAACAATCTTTGTTCTTATCACTGTTTTTTCATACATATACAATTTGAATAACATAAAAAGTAAAACAGTCGGTGATGGGCAGCATGGTACTGCCCGTTTTGCAACTAAGGGAGAAATAAGGAAAACATATAAGGAAGTGCCGTTTGATGTTTCGTCTTGGAGAAAGGGTAAAAATTTACCAACCATTCAAGGAACACTTGTAGGGCAAAAGACTATCGGTAAAAACACAATTGCGTTGATTGACGACGGAGATGTTCACAGTCTTATGATTGGTGCAGCTGGAGTAGGTAAAACTGCTTATTTCCTATATCCAAATCTTGAGTATGCCTGTGCTTCAGGGATGAGTTGGATTTCAAGCGATACGAAGGGTGACCTTTATCGGAATTACGGAACGATTGCACAAAAGTATTATGGATATAATGTATCAGTTATTGATTTGCGTAATCCTACAAAATCAAATGGTTTTAATTTACTTTATCTAGTAAACAAATATATGGATTTATGGAAAGAAGATACAAGCAATCTTGCTTATAAAGCAAAGGCTGAAAAATATGCCAAAATCACTTCAAAAACAATAATATCAAGTGGTGGTGACAATGCTTCCTATGGGCAAAACGCTTTTTTCTATGATTCAGCCGAGGGACTGTTAACAGCAACCATTTTATTGGTTTCAGAATTCTGCGAAAAAGAAAAAAGACATATTGTAACTGTTTTTAAGGTCTTACAGGAACTTATTGCGAAAGATGAAAAAAATCAAACAGGATTTAAAACGGTAATGGATATGCTTCCCGAAGAACATAAAGCAAAATGGTTTGCAGGAGCTGCTCTTAACGGTTCAGATCAATCTATTGCTTCTGTTGTATCTACTGCATTATCAAGGCTTAATGCATTCCTTGATAGTGAAATGGAAAGTATATTATGTTTTGATACGGACATTGACGCAGAAAAATTTTGCAAGGAGAAAAGTGCAATATTCCTTGTAATGCCTGAAGAAGATAACAGTAAATATTTTATGATATCGTTGATCGTTCAGCAGTTATACAGAGAAATACTTGCAGTAGCTGATGAAAACGGTGGTAAACTCAATAACAGAGTAATGATGTATCTTGATGAGATGGGCACAATTCCAAAAATCGAATCAGCAGAAATGATGTTTTCTGCATCAAGATCAAGAAGAATATCTATTGTTGCAATAATACAATCCTTTGCTCAGCTTAACAAAAACTATGGGAATGAAGGTGGAGAAATTATTGTAGATAACTGTCAACTTACTATATTCGGCGGATTTGCCCCAAACTCAAAATCTGCTGAAATACTGTCCAAAGCTATGGGCAGCAGAACTGTAATGTCGGGCTCAGTCAGTCGAAGCAAAAACGATCCGTCACAATCCTTGCAAATGATTGAAAGACCGCTTATGACTCCCGATGAATTAAAATCAATGCCAAAAGGTCAATTTATTGTTATGAAAACAGGAGCAAATCCGATGATTTCAAGAATGAAACTGTTCTTTAAATGGGGTATAAAATTCAAAGAAACATATTCCGTTGCTGACAGAGAAAAAATGGCTGTGAAGTATTCGAGTAAAAATGAATTGATAAGACATATATTGAAGAAATATCCAAGAAAAACACAATATCAAAATGCTCCTATTTCCGAAAACGAGCCTCAAAATCATGAGAAAACTCAAAGGCCAAGACGAGCCCCAAGAAACTGATTAACAAGTTCGCATTTTTATTTAACGAAATATGCATAATTGAAAACATCACGTGTTTTGCTTGCTAAAATAATGCTAAAAGGAGTATGTGCTATGAAAAAACTTAAAGACTTTTTTGTAAATATATTCGGTTTTTTTGAAACCATATTTATTTTAATTATTCTTATATTCGGATATCCGTTTTACAGAAAATCGTTAAAAGAAATTTGGGGAATGATAAAAAAATCACAAGAGGAAAGAACCAAATACTAATTATCGGCAGAGAGCTTTAACAAGGTTCTCTGCTTTTTATTTATTGATTGGAGAACAAATGAAAAAAAGTACATCAGATATAAAATCAATGGCAAATTATATATCTTCACAGGAAGGACAGTATCTTTTCAGTTCAGCTGAAATATCAAGACTGCTTGGTATCTGTAAAGACACCACAAGAGAGATTTGCAAAAATATTGAACCGGCAACATTCGGCAGAATAAAGAAGTATTTTATTATAGATATACTTGACTTTATGTACAGTCAAAAGAAGTAAAAAAATAATCTCTATTTTTGTTGGTATTGGTGATGGATATTATAATCTCTTTGTGGTAGTGTTGGTGTTGCCGAAAGGCAGAAAGGATGGTGCATATATGTACGAACTATATGATAAAAACGGCAATTTAATTTGTTATCGTATGACAAAAAGAATTAAAAATGACTTAGGTGAATACGATGTCTTAACTGCTCGTTCAAAGAAATCAGAAAAAGAATGCAGAAAGATTATGAATGATAAAATCCGTGATTACTACATTCAAAAGGAAACTGAAAAGCACAAAGGTGTATTTCCTGATATGCTCTTCAAAGACTTTGTTGAAAACTGGTTTGAGTTGAATGTAAAGAATGCAGACTGCAGTCAAGTAAACAAAGAAAACTATCGCAACTATGTTTACACTCACATAATCCCTTACTTCAAAAACTATAAACTATGCGATATACGTGAAGATGACTGTCAAAGATTTTTGAATCAGTACGTTGGCAAAAGCAAGGCTATGGTAGCAAAATTACGTATGACATTAAGACGAATTATGCGTAAAGCTAAAAAACAGAAATTGATACCCGATAATCCTGCTGAAGATATTATCCTGCCAAAGGTAACACAAGGACAACGCAGACCGATAACTGATGAAGAACGAGCAATGATACTTAAAACGGCAGAAACACACTATGCCGGATGTATGGTTTTAACAATGCTATACTGTGGACTCAGACCGATTGAAATTCGCAGAATGGAATGGAGTTGGATAGACTTTGAAAACAGTGTACTGACCGTAGGAAAATCAAAAACGCAAGCCGGTACAGGCCGAAAGATACCTATTCCGCCACAACTAAAATCTGAATTGATAAAACATAGATTCAAAAGACAAAACGAACAATATGTATTTGTCAGAGTGAAAAACAATAAACTGCCGATGGATGAAAACGCATTTTACCATGCATGGCATAACTTCAAAAGAGAAATGGATATTGCAAACGGTGCTACGGTATATCGAAATCAAATCATAGAGTCAACACTATCGGAAGATTTAGAGCCTTACCTGCTCCGACACACATTCTGCACAGACTGTCAGGCTGCAGGTATTCCGATAAATGTTGCAAAAGAACTTATGGGACACAGTGACATATCAGTAACAGCAAAAATCTACACTCACATGATAGATGAGGTATTTGAACAAAACAGAAAACGATTACAGGAATATGCTAAACACAAACAAAATCAAACAGTAACTGCATAGTAATCGAGAACAAGGGTGCAAGCAATCAAAAGTTGCCTGCACCCTCATTTTTTATTTAAATTATTGAAAACTGAAATATTAAAGCAAGTTTTCCAAACATTCTTTTAATCCACTGTGGCTATCTAAAAGATCTCTTAAACCATTTATCATATCTTCTATACAATTTATTATTGCATCATAATGAAATTCAACATTGTCTGCTAATCCGTCAGCTACTCCACCGTTTTCATCATAATTAATATATCCTACTGTTAACTCTATAGATCCTTTATACACTTCGGAGTTTGAATCATTAGACAAAATTATATTGATATATTCAGTTTCTCCTTCTGTAGGAGAAAGTTGTATTTCATCTAACGACAAAATATATGTATTATCATCTGCATCAGAAAAACTGATTTGATCTCCGAATTCAACATAATCAGGTAATCTCTCATTATTATCGAATTTTGATACTTCTTGGTATTTTTCCTCCATCCATAAAATAAAATTTGAAATATTCTCTTCCGTTATATTTGATACATCTAAATCAAGTGAAAAATCTTCTATGTTTTCTTTATTTTCGAATATCTTCAACAAAATCTTTTTGGCTTCATCTGATGATTCTTTTATTCTCTCAATGGTTTCATCATATACAACACTTACATCTTCAAATTCAGATAAAATGGTATTGATTGTTTCAAATTTGCCTACAAAATCATTATGCATTTTGCTATTAGCCAGAATTTCTTCCAAATGATTTTCATATTCACTCATTGGGGTAAGTCCAACACTTTCCCTATCCATATCCATAATATATTGTTCATAATCCATATATTCTGTCATATCGAATATAGCTTTCCTAGAGTCTTCCCCAAGTTCCACTCTAAATTCAGACAGTTTAAATTTTTCGGAGCTTTTGTTTAGATCTAATCTAACTCCAAATCTTGCTTTATGAATTTCTTTATTTTGCTTGCTTTCAAGGAAAAGATATGATTTGCTTTCTGAATCCCAAGCAGCATTATCATAATCCTCATAATAACAACTGACATCAATATCTGCCGAGCAAATCAAAGTTGCAAAAACATGCTCTTCACTAATTTCATCTATGGTATGAATTCTAATTGATACATTCGATACTTTATCTACATATGTTTCACTATAATCATAACCATATTCAATTCCGTCACGATCGCATGAAATACCCATAACATCTACACAATCATTTTCAAAAATAGCATTTTTGATTTTTTCACATATAGCATCATCCAACTTCTTAATAGATTCAATAGACTCAGCGTAATTTTGTTCCTCTTTGCTTAATGTATCATATAAATCCCCTAAAGAATCAAAAAACATATATCCTGATTGAGTTCCGCATGCCGCTTTAAACCCTTTATCAGCACTAACTATAGCTAGTTTTTCCCCATCTTTAAATTGCATTTTTATCTGTGCAGCAATAAAAGCATCTGGGAACTCTTTTCGCTTTTTATCATTGTCTTCAAATGGTGGATTAAAGCTGAAATAATCACAAAAAATTTTTTCAACATCAATCCCACTATTATCCAAATATGTTACATCTAATTTTTCCAAAAATTCATTTAAACTTGATTGAGCTTTTAGAGCCATTTCATCACGATCAGTTTTTTTCAAAAGATGTCCCATATCTACACTTTTTATTAAACTTTCAGGATACTTTTCCCTTAACTCTTTTCGAGAATTATTTATAATTGCCCTAATTTCATATGCCCTATTCTTTATATGTCTTGAAATTTCATTGATAACAATATTACTCATAAACACTTTGATTTTTCCTTTTTTAACATAATTTATAAGATGAGAGAGAATACTATCCTCTCCCAAATCATAATTATTTTCATCAAAAATATTACTATCAATTGTTACATTAAGTGGATATTTAATCAATCTAATCTTCTCCTTTAATCTTTTTTATTGTGTTATTCTATAACAACATTGTTAATGCATTAATTATATCATAGTAGGAAAACAATTCAATATTACTATTTAAAGAAATCTTGCAAAAATCTCTCACCTTATCGCCATCAATCAACCTCAGTAGGTTTTAGAAATTGAAGATTTCAGGTCTCTGAAAGTCTCACAAAAAATCTCAACAGGAAAAGCAAAAGAAAAATCGCCCTTAAATCAACAGCAGATTGAGGGCGATTTCGGACTATTTGAGGCTATTTTGAACAAAAAATAAGGCCGAAAGCCTAAAACTTTCAGCCTGTGGCAGAGGTATAAGGATTCGAACCTTAAATGACGGAGTCAGAGTCCGGAGTGTTACCGTTACACTATACCTCTATATTCGCTTTTGCTAAATTATTATAACACAGATTTTTGAAAATGCAAGTGTTTTTTGAAGGAAATTTTACTGTTTTTTAAATTGAAATAAGATTTTGCACGATTTGTGCTTCAAATCAAATAATTCTTGACAGTTTGCACCGCTGTGATGTATTATAAAATCAACGATAAAATCGGTTGCAGCCGATAAAAAAGAGGAACCTGTTACCATTCCGAACACAGAAGTTAAGCTCTTGCAAATACAGCCTTTTGCGGTTATTTGCAGGGCATTTTTTGTTTAAGGAGGAGAAATGAAAGAGAACATCAAATATATGCTTGAAAATTGGTTCAAGTGGGACAGAAAGAGCCTGTTTTACTTTTTTGTAAGAGTGCCGGCACTCGTTTTTCAGCCGATTGTAACGGCATACATACCAAAAGCGATGATTGACTGCATCACAAAAGGCGTAACAACCGAGCGGCTTATTGCCGTTATCGGCGGACTGAGCCTGCTGCTGACGCTGACCATTTGGCTTGACCCGTTTATGAACGAACTTATACTCGGCGGTGCGAGAATTGTGCGTATGCGATATGCCGTTGCCGCTTTTGAAAAAAATTTACGCACCGACTATGTTAACATAGAAAATCTTGAAATGCGTGAAAAACAAAAGCGTGCCGAAGTTTTTTACAACGGCAGATGGTCGGGCGGAGCGAATTTTATTGCAAGGCTCAACCAATTTTTTGTTGCGGTTGTGGGCGTAATCGCTTCAAGCGTGCTGATTTACAAAATCAATATTTTTATGATTTTGCTCATCATCGCCACCTGCGGCGCACAATTTTGTATACAAAGAGCACTTACAAAAAAGCAACACGAGAACCTAAACAAGCGTTCAGGCCCGAAAACAAAATTTGATTATTTTTACAAACTGAGCAAAGACGGAACGGCGGCAAAAGATATTGAACTGTACAAATTGAGCGATTTCTTTGTAAAAGCACTTGCCGACTCGCTTTGCAAAATTGAAAAAATCTATGCAAAATACACCCACACCTGCGTGGCATTTGACGGTGTTACCGCCCTGCTGAACGCCGTGCGTGAAGCGATTGCATACATCTACCTTGCATATTTGACAACAAAAGGCGAACTCGGAGTGTCCGATTTTATTTTTTATTTCGGTATTATCACAGGCTTTTCAAGTTGGGTGCTCAGCCTTGGATATTCCGTTAATCAAATTGAAAGGGATTGTAACGAATGCAAGGCATACAGAGAATACATTGAATCCGAGGACACAGCCGAACAAGGCGACAAGTTAACCGAAAAATCGGTTAACGGAATTAAATTTGAAAATGTATCGTTTAAATATCCGTCGGCAAATGAACCGACGCTGAAAAACATCAACCTTAAATTCAAAAACGGTGAAAATATTGCCGTTGTAGGAGAAAACGGAGCAGGCAAAACCACACTCATCAAACTTCTGTGCGGACTTTATTCGCCGACCGACGGCAAAATTTTGCTAAACGGAAAAGACACAGCCGAAATAACAAAAACAAGCTATTTTGATATGTTTTCCGCAATTTTTCAGGACTATTATTTTTTGCCGATGACAATTAAGCAAAACATTACGGCAAGCATTGAATGTAATGAAGAAAAATTTGCTCTTGCTCTAAAGCAAGCCGATATGTACGACAAAGTGTATTCTCTGCCGAACGGAGCGGACACACTTATGGACAGAAATGTGTACAAAGACGCTGTCGATTTTTCGGGCGGTGAAAAGCAAAAACTTCTCCTTGCCAAAGCGATATACAAAGACGCTCCGATATTAATCCTTGACGAGCCGACAGCGGCACTCGACCCGATTGCCGAAAACGAACTGTACCTGAAATACAGCGAACTGACAAACGGAAAGCTCTCGTTTTTTATATCTCACAGGCTCTCTTCAACCCGCTTTTGCGACAGGATTTTGTTTGTATCAAACGGTGAGATAACCGAGGAAGGTACGCACGATGAACTCATGGCAAAAAAAGGTGCGTACTACAAAATGTTCCAAATTCAGAGCTACTATTACAGATAACAGGGGGTGGCTGTGAATGAGTAACATCAAGATGATATTCAAAATGTACCGTGAAATAGGAAACCTTGACAGAGGAATAGTGCCCGTTGATTTTTTCTGTGCGGTTATAACGGGTGCAAAGCCGTTTGTAAACATATGGTTTACCGCAAAAATCATAGGAATTATGACCGCAGGTGCGGACTTTAAAGGTATTTTGGGATACATTTTAACAGCCGTTGCGCTCAATTTTATACTTGATTACGCAGGAGGTTTTTTGTTCGATTTATATGATGTAAAAGCCGATTTGCTTTTCGGCAGAGAAAACTTTAAAATGGCTGAAAAAATCTTTGGAATCGATTACGAAAAGCTTGAGGACAACGAATTCAGAAAAACCGTGCACAAGCACGAAGAAGCCGGAGCAAGCAGATGGGCAAGATTTTCGTACTTTATGTGGACAAGTCAAGTGTTTGTAAAAGGCGTGTTTACGGTTATCGTGTCGATAATAATGATAATGCCGCTTTTAAAAATCGGATTTACCAAAACGGGCAACTCGTTTTTTGAAAGACCTATATTTTTGATTTTGCTTATAACCACACTTGTGGTTATGGCTGTTATTATGGCACTGATTGCGGTTAAAATGAACAAATCGTACCTTGCCGCAAACGAAGCCTATGCAACCCTTGACAGGCTGTTTTATTCGCTCATTGACATATTTGACGATTACAAAACAGGCAAAGAAATACGAATATACAAAGAGCAAACACTGATAAACAAAATCGCAACCGAAAAAATACTTACCGACGGCGAAAAAACGCTGAAGCAAATTTCTCTACGCACGGCAAAAACAAGCTCGATTGTTGCCGTTATGGGTGCGCTTGTTGCGTTTGGTGTGTATGTTTTTATCGGTGTAAAAGGCAACTTCGGGCTGTTTGACATAGGCTCGCTCGTTATGTACTGCGGTGCTTTTATGCAAATAGTAAACGGCGTTATGCTGATTGCAAACACGCTCGGCAAACTTGCCGAAATCCTGCCGCTTGCACGGGTTTACTTTGAGATTATCGAATGCACAGACGGCAAGGCATACGGCACGAAAGAGCTTGACGGCACGAATTTTGACATCGAATTCAAAAATGTATCGTTTAAATATCCCGGCACGAACAAATACGCACTTGAAGATGTAAACATAAAAATCAAAAACGGCGAGCACCTTGCGGTTGTTGGCAGAAACGGAAGCGGCAAAACCACCTTTATCAAGCTGATGTGCCGACTTTACGATGTTACAAACGGTGAAATTTTGATTAATGGGGCGAATATTAAAGAATACTCAAAAGACAGTGTTGCAAGGCTTTATTCGGTTGTTTTTCAGGATTTCAAGATGTTTTCGATTCCGCTCAGAGACAATGTTTGCACATCAAACGAATACGACAGAGAACGGCTGTTTTCCTGCCTTGAAAACGCAAACATAAAAGACCGAGTTGAGGCAATGCCGCAAAAAGAAAACACCTGCATTTACAAGGATACGAACAAGGCGGGTGTGGAAATATCGGGAGGCGAAGCACAAAAACTTGCCCTCGCAAGAGCACTGTACAAGGACTCCCCCGTTGTTATCCTTGACGAGCCGACAGCGGCGCTCGATCCGATTGCCGAGAGCGAAATTTATACCGAGTATAACGAAATGGCGCAGGATAAAACCTCGCTTTTCATCTCGCACAGGCTTGCCTCCACGGCTTTCTGCGACCGCATACTCTATCTTGAAAACGGCCGCGTGCTGGAGGAGGGCACGCACGCGCAGCTGCTGGCGCAGGGCGGCAAATACAGGGAGCTTTTCGAAATCCAGAGCTGCTGGTATACGGAGGGAAAGGAGACGGCGAAATGAAAGAAGCAAGAGAAAAAATGACGCTGCGGGAGCATGTGCAGATCGCGCTTCGCGCGGTCAAAAGAACGTTTGCGTTCGAGAAGCGCTACGCCGTCAGCCTGCTGATGCAGGCGGTCCTGAAGGCCGTGATCCCTTACGTGCCGGTGTACTTCTCTGCAAAGGTGATCGACGCGCTCTGCGCGGGCGGGGTTGTTTTGTCCGCCGCGTTGACGGCCGCCGAGACCGAGACGGGGACGATTGTCTCGCAGCCGTTCGCTAAAGTGACGAATGATCTGAAGCAGCTCGGGGGTGACAAGCCGGGCACGTGGGATGGCTATGGTTCGGTGACGAACCAGTCCGTCGGCTATGCGAGGCCGACGGGCGTGGGGTCGCCGATCAATGATGCGCCGGA
>OIYV01000090.1_pt1 | contig 65092 bp, 70 predicted proteins | sample 1588251 | NCBI WGS metagenome assembly OIYV01 (sample SAMN03283282) | human gut metagenome | biome: human-associated habitat; material: feces | host: Homo sapiens | place: Peru | collected 2012
GAGCGCCTGCTTTGCACGCAGGAGGTCAGGAGTTCGATCCTCCTAGGCTCCACCATTCTTAATGATTGAACTCTGTATCAGGGTATAAATAAAGCAGACAATGTTAACATCATCGCCTGCTTGAGTATTATTAATGATTATGATATAATCCCTTTCGTGAAGTAAACTTCAACCTAAGGATATTATATATCTATCAATCCTTTGTGATTGATCATTCATCAATTAACTTCAAGTTTGCTTTGATGTTAATTCTATCGGCTCTCAGCTTTCTAGGCTGAGGCTTTTTTATATGTATCAATTTTCGCAACATCATTTTACCACATTATATGGTTGAATGATATTGTTTTTTACTATATTTTTTTATTTTTATTTACTGGAGTAAGGATGAACCAAGCCAGTTCCGCCTTTTCTTCGATAGTGAGCTCTTCAAGCTGATCTCTGACACTGTTCTTGATTTCATCGAGACTTCGTCTCTCACAGGTATCAGTATCTCCAAGAAGATACGAGCCTGTTGTCTCAAGTGCCATGGCAATCTTCTCCAGATTGCCAGCTGAAGGAAAAGCTTTCTCATTCATAAGACGGCTTATGATGCTCTGTGATACACCGCTCTTCTCTGAAAGCTGTAGTGCATTCATGCCAAGCATCCTCATCCTTTCCTTTGCTCTCTGTGCAAGAATGGCTTTCTTATTCTTATCCATTCTCATCTCCTCCTTGTACCTATATAGTATCACTTATATTCCTTTTTGTCAACTTAATTCCTGTTTAGGAATTAAGTTTTTTTTATCTGTACTAAGTCCAGATTCCTTGAATTCAATTGAAAGGACCTTCTTTTCTTGGACGTCAACAACGATTCGTCTGATATGCATTTCAACGAATGCTTTCTTCTGCCCTTCATTCTCGAAATCGCTGAACACTCTCACCGTATCAAGACTCTGTATGGCAGAACGCTTTCTTCTGGCATCACTGAGTTCATTTTCAATCGCAGTCAGCATAATCTCCATGTTTTCCAGGGTTACCACGCCATCCATAAACTTTTCTTTCAACCTGCTTCGCCTGCCAAGGAGAAGAGATTCAATGTCTCCGAGGGCATTATAACGGCTTGTATAATCCTCTGTAACAGGCTCTATTTTAAGTCCTGAGAGTTCATTTTCCACATCGCTCTGACGTATCCTCTTCCTGCATGTCGGGCAGAAATAATAGAGATACATCTTTTTCATCTTGCCATATGCCGACTTGCATAGAAGCGTACTGCCACATCTCCTGCATATGAGAACGTGTGTGAAGATGTATCTAGCCGACTTCTGGGAATGAGTCACAAGATTACTTTCAGCTTGTTTCTGCATCTCTTCAGTGATGATTGCAGGAACCAGGTCATCATAATCCTTACCATACACGCTAATAGTTCCTGTGTATTTCCTATTCTTGATAATCCTCCTGATGCGTCCCATCGTGAAGATCTCCTTGTCCTGGCGTATGTTAGCCACCCTGACTATCTCTCGCATCCTGTATCCTTCACATGCCATCTGGAATATCTCCAGAACTAATGTTGCTTCCTCTGGATTGAGCACCATCCTGCCATCATCATCCTTCATATATCCGTAATGGCACATACCGCCAAACGGATATCTGCCCGACTCAGCTATATTGATGATTGCATCTCTTGTACGCTCAGATGTTCGTTCTCGCTCATACTGATGAGTTGCCATCTTGATTGTAGTCATAAAGCGTTCACTTGCCGTCTCGAAGGAAGGATTGTCATAAAGGCACTTGAGAGATACTCCATACTTGTCAAGCATCCTCATAAGAGACATCATATCCATGATGTCACGACTGACTCTCGACATGTCATAGGCAACGATGAGATCCATCTGCCGGGTCTTTATATCACCAATGAGAGACCTCATGGCGGGTCTCTCAAGGCTCTTTGCAGACCACCCGTCATCTATATACCATTTTATTTCCGACTCATCTGAGATGATTTCGAGCATCTCACAGTGATTGATGATGATTCGCTTCTGCATCTCTATGGATACGCCATCTTCCGCCTGTCTAAGTGTTGAGACGCGGAGATAGCCAGCTATTCTCATTGTTCCACAGCTTTCTCTGGTGTAGCGGTCTTTCCAGCTTCAGGCTTGTTCTTCTTGTATCCTGCCTTTCGTGCAGACTTCCTCTTCTGCTGTTCCAGCATCTTCTTCTTGTTGAGTTCCTTTCTTCTCTTCTTTGCCTCGATTCGTCTTTCGTACTCTTCTCTTCTCTTTGATTTTCGGACTACAGCTATCTTATGTTCCTGCTGATCATATGTCTTATGTAGTGATGATGCCACCATCTTAGCCTTGTTGAGTCTGTCCCAGAATGCGTCATACTTCTGAAACTGCTCTTCAAGACGGCATACAGCTGTCGCTGTCGGATGATACTTCTCCATGAGGTCCCATGCCTTCCCTTCAAAGATCTCTTCAACTCTTCCGACTGTGACGTATGTTGAATGTCCTCTTCGTACATCTCCTTTTCTTCTTTCACGTGAGACTGAATACTGTAGAAGAACAGCATCACCGACTTCCACATCCTTGAAGGGACATGCAAAGTAGTAGTCTTTCTGGTTATCATTTATAGGCTTTGCCGTCTGCTGTTGCAGTTTGCATCTGATTACTTTCATATTAGTTTCTCCTTTATATTTTTTCTGTCTATAAAAGCAAAAACGGAAGAGATGCCACCATCTCTCCCGTTTTCCCGAATACATATATATTGTAAAGATTTCTTTGTCTGATGTCAACATTACCCTCTATTCTGGATATCAGACTATCCAGAATAAAAGACAGGCATCAAGCCTGTCCAGTAAATTGCATCGTTCATTCTACGAATATCCTATATGGGATTAGGATTATTATATCACTGATTATGCATTCTAACAACTCATCTAACAGACAGAGACTGCTGATGGATCTTCAGCAGTCTCCAGCCTATTTAAAAGTTGTTCAAGTTCCGTAATGTCCTCTCGTGAGAACGGAATCGCACGAATTCAGGGAAGGAATCCATATGTGCGAAATAGATTATATATAGAGGAGGACAGGGAATTATGAGAGTCCTTTTCAGGACAGAAATATTCTATCATTCTACCACTATTTTTGCAACAGTACCCTCGGTCACCCTCGATGGACCGCAATTACACTGAGATTTCCTTTCTATAAAAGAAACTTGTGGTAATTATTCATTCCGTCTCCTCTCTAGCCGCTTTTTTTAGCCGCTTTTTTTAGCCGCTTTTTTTAGCAGCTTTTTTTAGCAGCTTTTTTTAGCAGCTTCATTGTTTTTTATTAAATTTATCAGTTTTTATTCATTTTTATCAATAGCTGCTACTCTATTTTAATTTATATACCAATACAATTTGTGACTTATAATCCGTTGTCTTATAATCTTCTTAATTTTATGAATATTCAATTATATTTTGACATGGCAATGGTGACATGGTGCTTTTTTATTTATTCAGAATAAAAAAGACATGAGGCTCAGCCCATGTCTATTATCAGTTTGTTACATTATCAAACATTTCATCCTGCAACTCAAGCACAGCTAATGCCTTCTTTAGAGTTGTAATAAGATAGTTTTCATACGTGAAGTCCATTCCTTCAACATATATATTGAAATCATTGAATACGTATGCTCCTTCATGCTGAGCGTAATATAAAGCTACCTGAGCGTCTTCCCCTTCTTCAGATATCCATCTCTTAATATCTTCAATATTCTCCTCACAGCCGTAAGATACGTTATCTGCAACGTATTTATCAAAGTTGCTGTCGATGTTTTCCCTGACAAAATTGTATGCTGATTTCAAAGCCATAATACATACCACCTTTCCGTTCCTATATATAACACTAACACAGATTCAATGACATATCAAAATAAAGAGTGAAAACTTCCCTCTTCAAGGAGAGTTCTTCAATTAATGATACATATAAAAAAGCCACCAGCTACTACCAATAGCCGATGACTTCTAAAGGATATATATGTCCTTCAATTATGCATTATCATTTTACACTATGACTTGGAGCAATTCAAGTGAATCTTATAACCTGTCCCCATAAGGAAGTGATCTGATATAATCTTCCATGAACTGCCAGTCTGGTACATATCCTTCTTCCGAATATGTGCAGTCTGGGTCTATATATGGTGTTCCATCTGGATTATGCTGTATTGGAAGATTCATCATGGTTTCTTCAATTCTTTCAATCAAGAAAGCCCGACCATAAGAATACTTATATTGTTCATTTTGTAATATGCTGACAATGAATAATCCATTAAACTTATTCATCCATTCCGCTCGAACAACCACCATATGGTCTCCCGCAATAAAGTCTTCCTCTTGATAAAAGCAGGTAGCTGTAGTATCACCAATAGAAATAGCATTTCCTTTTTCTATATATTGTTGCGGTATTGCTAATGCATTTACAATCATTTCACAGCCGTTATTTATGCCTGTTCTGGTAATGTAACGTAGTCCTTTTTTTTCAGTCACTTCCAAGTCATCCTTGTTAAATGCTTTCGCTTTATATGGTCTGCTTATCAAGTTACCAAACCTAAATTCTTTCCAATTTTCAATATCAAGCAGTAATACATCCGTACTCTTATTTTTTGTTGTCAACGGTTTATAGTGTAATGATTTAATGTAATTTTCCATGAACTGCCAGTCTGGTACATATCCTTCTTCCGAATATTTACACTCTGGGTCTATATATGGTGTTCCATCTAAATTATACTGTATGGGAAGTTTGATTATATCATTCATATATTTTTCTTCTGTTACTTTTCTTCCGTAAGCATATTTAAAACGATTTGCTGTCAAAACAGTTTGAATAAAAACATAGTTTTCAGTAGTTGGACTATCTTTATTAAGCAATAATATTTTTGCACTATCTCCAACAGCACAGCCATGAATCTGAAATGAGACAAAACCAGCAGAACCACTTCTTGCAACGGTCAGACAAGGTCTTTCACTATACGAATATCTTTTAGACTTGCAATATTCTAAATCGATTTTCCCTAATACACCATTATTATTTTCTCCACTTTGAACTACTATGAAATCACCTTTATTATCTTCAATCTCTTCTTTAGTTATGCCTTTACCATTGATAATAGTTAATATTTTACTTACTTCAAATTCCTTCCATTCATCAATGTTAAGATTCATATATCTTACCTTCTTTCATGAGATACGCAAGGTAGTTGTTAAGTGTCTGCTGAAAATCATCCTGAGAAAGTTTTGAATAGTCAGTCTTCATATATGCCTCACATAGCCATTCATCCTCGCCTGTGACTTCAGCAGTAGCAGACAAGCCGTCAACGGACTTATGATTACGGTATAGCTTCAGCCATTCTTCTTCAATAGCTTTCCATTTACTGTCGCCATTGTCGTCAAATTGCTCTACTCTTCCAAGATTCTTTTTCTTCTTGAATCCATCCTCTTTATAGTACCCAAAGAAGGTTTCTCTCACTGTCCCATCAGGCTTAATATGAGGCTCACCTAGAGTGAATACCATACAGCATGCAGAGACGGAAGCGCCTGGATAGAATACTTCATTAGGAAGGGTGAAGACCGCTTCAAGAGTGTTCTTCTCAAGCATTCCTGCCTTCTCTTCTTTTAATATATTCTTCGTACCGATTGCTGTTGATACTGGAAGCAGGACAGCCATCTTTACAGTCTTTGGTGGAATTCCCTTTCTTTCTCTTTCTTCATTCATCTCCTGAATGACATCTGAAAGATAATGGATGAACACAAGCCCCTTTGTTGGATCTTCCTTACCATTCTTAGCATTTCCCCAGTTTCTTTTATATTTTGCTGGTATACCGATAGGCTTGGCATTATAGGGAGGATTCATCAGAATGATGTCAGGGTCAGCTTTTTTAATGAATTCCTTCTGTTCAAAACAGCTTCCAAATTTGATGTTGCTGTTACCATCACCATGAATAAGCATATTGGTTGTTGAAAGTCCATAAGCCTTCTCTTCAACCTCTATCCCAAATATATGCTCCTCCTTGACCTTTTTCATAAGTTCCTTTGCATCATCTTCACGCATTCCTCTTCGACAGTCTGCTAGTTCCTTCACCATTGCCTGAACAAGGAATGAACCACTACCGCATGTAGCATCTAGAACACGTTTTGTTCTGTCCACATCGGTAACACGACACATGAATTCTGTGATGTGGTCAGGTGTGAACGCCTGATTCTTGTCAGCCTTTCCTGTGTACTTATTGAATGCGATAAAGAACATATTCAGGATATCCTGTCCTTCTGAACTGTCTGTATCGATATATCTGTATATATCAAGCATGATTCTTTCCAGTATGTCTATCCAGTCCTGTGTCTTTAATGCTTTGACCTTCTGGTTCCCAAGTACGTTCTTCTGGAGGAGTTCAACCTTCTTTGTCTTGTTGTCCGAACCGTCAAGCAGATTCGAAAGCACATCTTCAATAGCTCCTCTAATACTCTTAGGAGGAAGAAGACTCCAGAATTCCTTCATTGAATGCACGAATTCCTGTGTAATAAGTACTGCACCTTTCTTTTTAACCAGATCCTTGATGTAGAGAAGACTTGTACCTACAAACTGGCTTCTTAGATTTTCATCAATATCCTTTCTGTGAAGAAGTTCATTAAGAGAATATGTATTCTTGAGCACTGTCTCACGGTCATTTGACTTGCTTATTCTGAACAGCTTGACATAGTGGTCCATATGGTCCAGTACCACTTCATCCTTAAGAAGATGCTGTTCGTCAATGAACGATTTCCATACTTTTATCTTATCATTATTGGTATTTGCAAGAATGCAGATGACCTTCTTTTCAGGATGCAGTGCACATTCCTCTTCCAGATACTCACGTAGCTGAGCCTCATCACTGTCAACAAAATCCTGTTTTGTTTCAATAAGAATGACAGTATCATCCTTTTCAAATCTGATATCCAGTTTAAAATGTGATACTGAATGTCCTACCTTGGATTCAAGTTCTGCTTTGCTACCAGCCTCCTGAACGTAGCTGTATTCACCAGCTTCGATATTACTGGTTAGAAACTCTTTTCCAATGGTTTCTATCATTTCATGCCTAATCATGTTTCTTTGTACTCCTTTTATTTCTTTATATCCTGTCTGACAAGTTGCTTCAGATATTGAGATACATTGTCACACTCCTCGAATTTTTCAAGGATATCAGCATCTGTGTTTTTATTCAGTTTCAAGGATACACTCTTAGTATTTTTCTTATCATATTTCACACTAGCTTTAGACTGTGCATTCGCATAAGTAGTATCCAGATAATATCTAATCATGTTATCTAGTTCTTCTCTGCTTTTTAGCTTTAAAGTTCTCATAGCTTCCTTTTCAGAAAGGAGTTCTCTATCTTTAAAATCAGATTCCTCAGTATCTTTCCACTTTTCAGCCTTATCCATCGAAATGAACTTCTTTACATAGATAGGTTCTCCATCCTTGAAGGAGATTCCAAAAACTTCCCCAAAGGCATTATAATATTCTCTGAAATCACCGTTAACAGCATCCATGACCTCTTCTTCAAGGATTCCAGATACCTTATCCAGCATATCCTCATAATCTGTAATTCTGACTTTAAGAGTCTTGGAGTTAAGCTTGGAATCAAACTCATCTGTCAATTCAGTGATTCTTTCATCCTGCCACCAGGAAAAGAAATCTTCTCCTTTATCTAAACCGTATGTTTTCTCTAAATCGCCTACAATATCATCAATATCTCTTACCAGTTCATCATGGGATATATTCATGAATTTAGCAGAACCATTATGATGATATTCAACTTCGAATTCATCAATACAGTTTATATATTCATATTCATCTGGTTCATCTTCATCTATTTCATATTCATTAACTAGAACCATATCATACGAACAGTTATAGGAAGAAGAAGCTTCTTCCCTGGCAGTCTGAATTGCTTCTTCTTCATCTTCAATAAAAACAGGCTTACTTCCTTCAAGACTGGAGAAAGTAATCTCTCTGTCCTTATTCTGGTTTATCAGCTCAATAGCATATTTGGTTTTCATATGTTTATTCTCCTTAAATTCTTAAATTTTTAAAGCATGACTAATTCATAAGATTTACCACTGGCTCTCTAGCCAGAATATTCTTATATAGTCCCTCTCTTTTGTCTATTCTTATGCTATCGTTAATAGTAATATCCTCTTTCATTTAAACGCTTCATAAGAGATTTTAATCTGTTATATTCATTCACTACAGCTTTTGCATCACTAGCTTTAATCTCTAACTGAGCAAGTGTATATTTTGGTATAGGAGGTAAAGTATTCCAACAAGGGATTTTGCCTCTTTTAGAATCCTTAAGAAACTCCACAGCCTCCTTATACTCTTCTTCAACCCAATTTCCTTCCTCAGTATACAATTCTAATCTATAACCTACCTCATCAGCTAAAATCTGTAAATCTGATTTACCATCTCGCTCCTCCTCTGGGAAGCTCTCTACACTCTCTGAAAGTGCAGGACAATCACAAATCTTTAGCCATCTTTTGGCATCTTTGTCTTTTAAAATCATATTTGTCTTATGCCTGTCCTTTCTTGTTAGTCCCAATCGAATTCGACTGCATCACTTAGCACATTCCAGTCAGAAACACAGTCTTCTAATTCGTCTGCTTCAGCATTGTCAGCGTCCCAACGCACTAGAAACTTAGTTCCGTTTTCATCCAATGCCTTTGCTTCAAAGTAGAATCCACTAGAATCGTTCATGTCTCTAGCATTCTCCAGAATGAAGTAGGTTCTTCCTTCAAATTCAGCAGTACTGAATACTTCCAATTCTTTTCCTTCATGATTGATAGTTCTCATTTTACTGATCTCCTTTTTAGTTATTTTAACTCTTCTCTATATCTATATTATATATAAGTATTACTTATATGTCAAGACTAATATAAGTATTACTTATACTTTTATATCTAATTTCATTGTCAGCATTTATTTATCTGATATTCCACCATGACCCTTTCATTTACATTATCGATGTTCTAGAAAATATAAATTAAATGCTTAAGTGCAGATGCTTCACCTGTCCATGCTGCACAGACTACGCATCCTATTTCATTTTCATTAATTCTGATCTAGCTTAAAAGAAAATACCTGTTGCACGCCCTTTGGCGCTGTCAATGAGCTTCCCGTTGGGACTCCTCCCTTGACATTCGCCTTTAAGGGCGTGCACCTATAGGAGGCGAGGCTGAGACGCCGTTAAAAATTAGGAGGAATAGAATATGAGTATTGTTAGTAATCTATTAAATGCATTTCAGGGATATCCATTTAAACTGTCTGAGGCTTATGAGGCATGTCCAACAGTCAACAAGGAAAGCGTTCGTAGTAGAATCTATGAGAATCTAGGAACAGTCTTCAGCAAGATTGGCAGAGGTGTCTACCTCGCCAGTGAATCAGACTGTATCGTAATTGAAGGTAATGGAAGGAACTTAAGCTTCCTTAATGACGCAAGCATTGACTGCATCATTACAGACCACCCATGGAGCGATAAGAAATCAAACAAGGGTGGAAATAGAAACTTCGCCGAGTATGATGTATTCGAATATACAGCTGAGGACTTTCTTGAGAAATCAAGAGTACTCAAGGAGGGTAGCTTCCTGTGTGAAGTGATACCTGCTGAGAATGAAAACAACTTTGATTATCTATACAGAATCAAGAAGATGGCACAGGAGGCAGGTTTTGAATACTATGCCAAGGTTCCATGGATAAAGGGTTCATTTGTCAGCAACACAGGCAGAAAAGCCAAGAACAGCGAGGAGTTGATGATATTCTCAAAAGGCAAGGCAAGAGCATTGAGAATTGATGCCAAGAAGACCAAAAACACAGGTTCTGAGTGCTTTATGAGTGGTACCAATAGAATGTTGCCTACAGAGTTCAATGTCCCTCCAGTAAAGCGAAAAGAGGTTTATGCACAATCACAGAAGCCAGTAGAACTATTCGAACAACTACTTGAATATCTTACCAAGGAAAATGAGATTGTACTTGACCAGTTTGCTGGCAGTGGTTCAGTAGGCAAAGCATGCAGAAAGACTGGAAGAAAATCCATTCTGATTGAAAAGAAGCACGAACTTGTTGAAAGGATTGCTTCTGAACTAGACTGCATATCATTTCCATTTGACCACTTGCAGACAGTATAACATCTTGCTGATTAGAGATAATTGTGCTATAATGAATATGTCCTCTCAATAGAGGCAGTCGTTAATCCCCTTCAGGGGACGGACGTGGATTGAAATACTAATATTTTATTAGTTGTGTTACGTTGAACGAGAAGAAAGAACCCCATCTGGGGTTCTTTCTTTTTTTATATTCCTCTTAAAGGCGGTATCATTTTCATTATCGATGTTCTAGAAAATAAAAATCAAAAGATCAGGTGGAGACCCCCTCCCGCTGTCGGACGGTCTCCACCAAGGATGCTCCACCTGTCCTGCTGGACAGATTACGCATCCTTTTTTCATTTTCATTTTTTCTGATCTAATTTAAAAGAAAATGCCTGTTGCACACCCTTTGTCTCATGTCAAGGAGCTTCCCTACGGGACTCCTCCTTGACATTCAACTTTTCAAGGGTGTGCACCTATAGGAGGCGAGGCGAGTTCGCCTTAAAATCAAGGAGGAATAAAATATGATTAAATTTAAGGTTGGTTGCTATTATGTGATGAGAAGCCCATGCGACCATGAATGTATCTGGGTCTATAAGGTGATTTCCAGAACTGCGAAAACCATTACACTCTATGACGGTGAGACAACAGCAAGATTCAGAATAAGCAAGGCATCTGAAGAATTCGGAAGAGAAGCCGTATATCCTGAAGGACACTATTCATTAGGTCCAGTACTTACAGCTAAGTGATACTGGTTGGTATCAAATATAAAAACATAGAACATTTAATGAAAAGAGGAGAAATTGATATGAATATTAATGAAGAATTCAAACTAGAAATGCTTGAAGCAAAAGACAAGGAAGTGATTGATAGAATCAACAGCTACTTCAGAGAGAATGAAATGAACTATGAGGTCGTGAAACTATATAAGAAGTCAAATCGCAAGAATGACTTATCTCTATATGTAGTCGTTGCAGAACTTGCCAACACACAAAGATATGCAGTATGGACTTCTTGGAACGATTCCAGAAAATGTCTGAATCATGGACATTATGGAATCACATCAATCGAGCACTGTATGGAAGTGGTTGATGAATACACAACATACATAGATGAATGCTTCTAAAAGCACTCATAAAGAGGTAGAAGAGATCAGCTGAAGTGGTCTCTTCTACCTATAAATTAAAATACAAAATAAAGGAGAAATGAATATTATGAAAGTTACTTTACACCCTGCTGAAAGAAACAATTACAAAAGATTCTATGATATGGCTGATGCTGTATATGAAATCAGAAACGAGGATGAAACACAGATAGGACTCTTATTCCTATCATTCTATGTTGATGGTATAATCTTTATTGAATGGATGGAACTGATGTCTTGTTTCCAGTATAACGGATATCTGAGACATATCTTTACAGCACTTCAGAGAATGTTTCCTAACAAGGTTATACAGTTACAACGTAGTGAAGAAAAGGAGTACAAATTCACTGGCATCGGATGCAGAGTGATTGGACATGATGAATGTACAGAACTGAATATTCTGGAATATGATGTGAAGAATCAGAACTAGATGAACTGTTAGAATATCATAAAGACTGAAATAAACGAAAGGAATAATAGATTATGGAACATAATTATATTGAATATCTTAAAGATATGAGAAATGATGCTATTGATGAAATCCTAACATATGCCAATGGTGATATTGAGTACTATTTTGAAGAGAAAGCAGAGGCATTGGCAGATGAAGATGGTGCTGAATGGTTCAAGGTGAATGAAGAGATTGAAGAATACGGTATTGACTACAGATTTGAAAGAGATGATGTGGAATATGCCTTATCTTTCCTAGAGAGCGTGGAAGAATGCTTTTCAAGAGAACTTGATAAAGCTGAAGAAGCTTATAAGATGTATGATGAACTTCTCAATAGTGCAGAATATGACATTGATAGAATTGAAAAGAAAATCAAGGAATTACTTGATGTTTATGATGTAACTAATTATCATATTGAGACTTCTAGAAAATCAATTAGTACATATCTATATATGCCTTTTGAGAAAGGATATTATATGATTCTCAACGAAGCAGATGAATATGATTACTATACTGATATGGATGATGAAGACCTAATGGAACTAGATGAGGTATGCATCAGATTCTCCGACCATGATACTGGCAGTTACTGGGATTGGGACAATTTATGTGATGTATCATATAATGATGACTATGCTAAGATATTTATCTGACTCACAAAAAGAAGGAATCCTATCATCTGGGATTCTTTTTATATTCCTCTTTAAGGCGGTATCATTTTCATTATCGATGTTCTAGTAAATAAAAAATCAAGAGATCAGATGGAGACCCCCTCCCGCTGTCGGACGGTCTCCACCAAGGATGCTCCACCTGTCCTGCTGGACAGATTACGCATCCTTTTTTCATTTTCATTATTTCTGTTCTAGGTAAAAAGAAAATACCTGTTGCACACCCTCTGTCTCATGTCAAGGAGCTTCCCTACGGGACTCCTCCTTTGACATTCGCCTTATTAGGGTGTGCACCTTCAGGAGGCGAGGCGAGTTCGCCTTAAAATCAAGGAGGAATAAAATATGGAATTTAAATTATCATTCAAGGACTGGAACATTGAACGCATGACAGGATATAAGCCTATGACAACATGCTACATGGATTTCAGCATTGCAGAAGCTTTTGGAGAATCAGCAGTACTAGAAACATATGAGTCACTTATGGAACAGATGAAATGTGACTACAGATGGCTAACTGAATTTGTCATGGCTCTCAACTGGAAGATTTGGGAGCATTATGAAACCAATGAAAGACTAGCAGAAATATATAATTCTCTTTGGGAACAGGCACAGAATTATGCATGTAATAACCTATATGGAGATGAACTCAACTATTTCTACAGTACAACAGATTAAGTATAAGAAAAAAAAAGAAATCTTATTATGGAGGAGGAAAATATTATGGATTATAGTAACAATATCAAGAAAGGTGACATCTTCTATGTCGCCTATGCAAAGGATTATATAAACGGAGATGATGATACAGGAAGACCTGCAATCATTGTATCAAGTGATTCATTGAATCTTCATAGTGAGTATGTGAAGGTGGTGTATCTTACCACAAAGCAGAAGAAGCCAATGCCGACTCATACATTTATATACTGTAAGAAGCCTTCAATGGCTCTGTGCGAGACGATTGATACAATCGAGAAGAGCAGACTAGGAACTTACATAAGAACGCTGACTAATGATGAAATGTATAGAATTGACTGCTGTATCATGTGTTCACTAGGTATTGATTTTCAGACAGCCATTGAACTAAAAACTGAAAGAGACCTTTACAAGAAACTGTATAAGGAACTTCTTGGAAAAGTTGTTAAAAGTATGGATTAACTTCCATACTTTTTATATCTGCGAAACGGTATCAGCCTTTTCCTCTGGAAAAGGCTTCTTCTATATTTTTGTGCGGTGCACCTTCCGTTGCTCCTTCGACTGCACCGCACAGGCTCGTCAGCTTTGCTTCCTCACCTAATCATTTTCATTATCGATGGTCTAGTCAAATAAAAATTCAAAAGATCAGGTGCAGTGCCCCTCGTTGCTCTTCGGACGCTCTGCACCAAGGATGCTCCACCTGTCCTGCCGTACAGACTCCACATCCTTTTTCATTGTCATTATTTATGATCTAGCTTAAAAGAAAATACCTGTTGCACACCCTTGTCTCTGTCAAGGAGCTTCCCTTCGGGACTCCTCCTTTGACATTCGCCTTTAAGGGCGTGCACCTATAGGAGGCGAGGCTGAGACGCCGTTAAAATTTAGGAGGAATAAAGTATGAACAAAAAGTATGATGAAATTGTGAAGTTACCATGTGACAAGTTGGCACAGACAATGAGTGACATCACCTATCTTTATGAGGAGACTAAAGTGCCAAAACAGCACTACAAGAAATTCCTAGATGAATGTGTACAGGAGGAATTGGACACAATCGTCAACAACAGAATCCTTGAAGTCTATGTGAAGACAATCAAGCAGATTATTGAGGAATCACCACTGCTTTTCGTCAAGGCACTTATGTGCATTGATAAGAAAATCAACCCTTCTAGCATGAGACCATATGAACAACAGGCTCTTATCGTATGTGCTTCACAGTTTGTAGAAGGAAAGAAGAAAGTGCAGTATCTTGATGATTCAGTGTATGAATTATTTGATGAAATCATCAACAACGGAACAAAAAGAATTCTCGAATTATCTGATGATGAAGATGAAACCAATGACAAGGAATTGAATTAAGGGAGGAATAAGAAAATGGAAGATTTACTAAAAAAAATGTTTATGTTTGCAATGTCTGCAAAACCCGATGATGTATTATGCATGTACATCGAAGAGACAGGCGAGACATATAAATTCAGTTATTATGAAGTTCTTGATATAGTATTTCTTGGAAAACTGCCAGAAAGATTTGAAATAAAAGAGTAATCAGCGAAGAGGGGAGACATCTCCCCTCTTTCAACTGTTTTCTGCGAATCGGTATCAGCCTTTTCCTTAGGAAAAGGCTTCTTTTATATTTTTGTGCTTGCACCCTCCGTTGCCTCTCCGACTGCAAGCACAAGCTCGTCAGCTGAAGCTTCCTCGCCAATTCATTTTCATTCATTATTGTTCTAGTAAATAAAAAATTTAAATGATCAGGTGCAGACTCCCTCGGTGCACCTCGGACCTTCTGCACCTTCATAGATGCTCCGCCTGTCCTGCTGGACAGACTCCGCATCCTTTTTTTCATTTTCATTATTTTAGATCTAGCTGAAAAGAAAATGCCTGTTGCACACCCTTTGTCTCATGTCAAGGAGCTTCCCGTTGGGACTCCTCCTTTGACATTCGACTTTTTCAAGGGTGTGCACCCAGAGGAGGCGAGGCGAGCACGCCTTAAAATTGAGGAGGAATAGAACATGAAATACACAGAATTAGAACTAAAAGTAATTGAATCTATTGGTGGTTTTCTAAATTATGGTGATTTAGAAAGTGACTTAGATGATAACGCAACATATTTCACAATTAATGAAATTAATATCGAGCCTAAGAAATTGAGAGGTGTATTATCAAGTCTTGAACGAAAGCATTTAATTTATAAGGATTTTGTTGGTGAACCATTATTTATTGTTACAGATTTTGGAATTAAAGAGTATTACAGAATTTATGGATAAATAATTTGAAACATAGTGAAGCGATAACACACAAAACACTAACTTTAAGAAAGAAGGAAAGAAAAACATGGAATATAACAAAGAGAATTACAAAGGAAGAAGAATCAGACTTTTTCCAAATGATACATACATGAAAAAAGGAATCATCAAAAATGTTGATGATTTAGGATTCACTATATTGATCACAGAAACTGATGAGATGTCTGGCTACAGAGTAGGAAGCACATATTTTTTCAATCATGCTACAAATCTTAAATTCTACTTTCTAGATTAAAGGTAAGCATAATGATGAATAAAGCGATTGGAAGTTCACAAGTTATATTCATCATGCTGGAGCATTAACAAAGTAAATAACATAGTGAGGCGATAACACTTAGAACACCAAATTTCTGATTAAAAAGGAGACAAGAAAAATGGGATTAGATATGTTCTTAATAAGAAGCAAGAAAGTGAAAGGATTATCATTCGATAAAGTTTTTGAAGATGGTGATTTTGAAGATGTAGGTTATTGGAGAAAGGCAAATCAGATTCATAATTGGTTTGTTCAGAATGTACAGGGTGGAAAAGATGATTGCGAATTCTACGAGGTGTCACAATCAAAACTGATTGAATTAAGAGATACATGTCAGAAGGTAATAGACACTGCAATCATTGAAGATGGGTATATCCTTGATTACAAATCTTTTGGAGATGATATTGAAAAAATCAAGGAAAGAGAGAAAAAGAATGGACGTGATGTCCAGGTGGTGCAGAAAGATGGATATATTAAGGTATATGTGCCTGGCAGAGTGATAAAGAATGCTGATATGGTTGCTGAACTGTTGCCAACTGCTGAAGGGTTCTTCTTCGGCAGAAATGAATATGATCAATACTATTTGGAAGACATAAAAGAAACAATTGACATCATCAATAACATTTTAGATGATACTGATTTTAAAGAATATACAATTGCATACTGTTCAAGTTGGTAATAACTAATCAAGAAGATTTCCTTTTATAGGATTTCTTCTTTTTTTAAAAAATTTCGGTGCTTGCATCCTCCGTTGCCTCTCCGACTGCAAGCACAGGCTCGTCAGCTTTGCCTCCTCGCTAAATCATTTTCATTATTTTCTGATCTAGTTAAATAAAAAATCTAAAGATCAGATGCAGATGCCCTCGTTGCCCTTCGGACCATCTGCATCATGGATGCTCCACCTGTACTGCCGTACAGACTCCGCACCCTTTTTTCATTTTCATTATTTTTAATCTAGCTTAAAAGAAAATTCCTGTTGCACGCCCTCTGTCTCTGTCAAGGAGCTTCCCTTCGGGACTCCTCCTTTGACATTCGCCTTTTGAGGGCGTGCACCTATAGGAGGCAAGGCAAGTCGCCTTGATAATTAAAGGAGGAATAAAAATATGGAAAATTTAGTATCACATGAAGCAATGGTAAAGGAAATCAAGAATCTATGCTGGGACAACAGATACCGTGAAGGTATGACAGTAGAACATCTAGCTGAGGAGCTTGATGCACTGGCTGAGGATTTTGATCCTTATGAATACCGTGACAATCTCTTAGGAGAAGATAATTATATTGATGAAATCATCTATGATTTAAATGATGGAAGATACATCAGTGAATATATGGAATTTCTTCAAATGGTTGCTGAAGAAGATGAAGACAACAGCGTTGTTGCAGAAATCCTAATGCAGTATTTAAAGAAATATAAGAAAGGATGCTGAGATGTTCATATCATAAAAATCTGAGTGAGGCGATAACACTTAAAACACTAATTCTTAGATAACAAGGAGAAAAGAAAAATGTGGAACATGAATAGTGGATATAGTGGATACAGTATGAGTAATCGTGCAGTTGATGCCTATGAAGATGGCGAAATGCCATTGTCTAAATGGACTAAAAAAATGATAATTAGTGAGGTAGTGGAACACGAACACTTCACCGAGGAAGAACTGAAGAAGTATCCTAAAAAAGTTCTTGAAGAATACTTTCTATTCGAAAGCAGTTGGCATCACACAAGCAAGTTTTGTAATGCAACAGATTTCTATTCTATTGATGAAGATATTGCAAAGGAAGGCTCTATTGAAGAATTGGAAGAAATCAAGAAATGCTATGCACCAGAAAGAAAACCAAAGAAAGAGATTAAAAAGTTAGAAGCAAAAAAAGCACATATTAAATTTCTTGAATGGGGCGGTACTAGATCTCACCCAAAAGCTACAGAGATTGATGCATATGCAGTAATCATTGGAAATTGGGCATACTTAGAAAGCGGAAAAAAGAAGAGTGTCTATTCAAATGGTTTTAGAATCATAAAATATCATGATAGAGCACCAAGAGGAACTGCCAATATCTTTAAGAGAATCTTGAAGAATCTACCAAATGCAGTAAAAAAGAAAATCTAATGCAATAAAAAAACGAAGTGAAGCGATAACACTTAAAACACTAATTCCCTTATAAAAAAAGGAGGTTGAAAATGATAAAATGAAAAGTACTGGGGAACATATAAAAGCATTACTCAAGGAGAAAAAGATGACACAGAAACAGTTAGCTGAATTGTCTGGGGGTGACAGAGAGTGCTTTATCGCATTATATAAAAGGAGACCGTATTCCTTCGGGAGTCACATCAGTAAATGTCGCCTATGCATTAAGTACAACAGTCAACCATATTTTAGGCAAGGAAGATATACTAGATTTTTCAAACATAAAACGAATTCTAGAACAAAATAAGAGTAAAATGACAAATGAGGAAAAAGCCGAATTAATTAATTTGTTATTCATGAAGAATTAAAAGGAGGAAACAACAATGGAAAACGAAGACCTGCTACGTGACTATATGTGCTATGAGTATAAAATGGAGTGTGATGATTATGAATGATAAAAAAAGAATAGTTGCAGGACATGTAAAGGATGGAAGACTGGCAGTCTATGATATGAAAGGAAATCTGCTTTGTAATGCTTCTCCAGAAGATGAAGCATTCATCATGAATGTTAAGCATGCTTTTAGTGGCTGTGATCTCATTGTTGGATATGAACCACAGACAATTATCAGCTTCATCGTGAAGCATGGTATAACTCTTCAGTCATATGATTTCACTGATATTTCATCCTATACAAATTTCGACTTCAAAAGAATTAAATCACACAGCACAGGAAGCAGACCTTCAATCAATGACATTGCCAAATTATACGGCTTTCCTGTCAATGGAAATGAGGCTAAGGATGATGCACTCATCATTCTTAGAACATTCCTGCTTCTTAGAGAACGTCTAGAAGACAGCAACGCCACAATTTTAGAAAAGGATATTGCTAACAAAGAAGATAGAGACAGCTTCTTTCGCATCATCAACTGGATTGACACAGAATACTGCTCACGTTCAACTAATCTCATCGCAAGAACTGAGAGTAGTCATTCAGTCAGTTATATGACTATAAATTATGATGAGATCAGAACTAGAATATCTAAATGGATAAAGAAGGAATGCACTTATGTAAGAGTATCCTATGATGAGGAATATAGGCTTCACATTTTTACTGGCATTCAATCAGAGGATGAAATGAACTCTCACACGCAGTATCAGCATATGACTATCCTTCCTGTCCCAGAGTACATGAACAACATGCTACATAGAAAGGATGTCAGCAGAAAGGACATCTTTAATAAAGCTGAAAAGGACTGGTCTTCTCAGAATTTAAGAAAATCCATCATTGAAGGACTTTATGCATATCTTAAATCACCAGCTGAGGCGGAAGAGCAGAGCTATGAAGACATGTTCTCTTCAGGAATGAACGATTTAGATATAGCACATAGAAAAGGGGTTAAACTAATTACTGCGATTGAAAACAGAATAAAGATCCAGGGCAGTAAGGATATATCCGTTATTGATGGATATATTACTGGTGGTACTGAAATACCTATCTATGAACAGTTTGCTACCAATGACTACTACAAGAGACTGAATGGTACAATCAGCCCTTATAAGGCGAAAAGCACTGAAAGAGCAGTCAGAAATAAGACAGGCATCCATGTTGATTACATCTCCATGATGGCTGTGTTTTATAAGATACTATTCAACGGTCATTACATGGATGCTTCCTGTTAAATAAAAAAAGAGAAGAGACATGATATCTCCTCTCTATGAGAACGTTACTCTGTATCCTGTATATATTCCATCAGCACCCTGAATCGGAACAACATTATATCCATTTGCATGACCTGCATTAATCTGACTCTGTGCATACTGTACTGCCTGATTATATGTCTGGTTCATGTCGCTTGATGATGAGAAATTGAACACCCTTGAAGATGCAGTCACCTTTCTGGAACTGCTGGAACCGCCTGTCTTGGGTGGATTGCTCTGCTGAGAACTATTCGATGTAGACTGCTGACCAGCTGATGGACTGACTGTCTGCTGTGGCTTTTCTGCCACTGATACATTGAGATATTTTTCAGTCATGTTTCCTGCATCATCCTCTACATAATATCTTATCTTATACGTTCCAGATTTAGAACAGTCAACACTTCCTTCTGTCTTCACTCTATTTTTTATGTCTCCATCTTCATTATCGACTGCATTCTGTATGTAGGATTCTGAATTGAATGAGCCTCCATACGCAATGCTTTCATCCGTCTTTGAAAGAGATAGAACTGGAGGTACATCATCATATACTCTGATTATCATATATTTCTCTATCTTCTTCATATCATTGGAAAGAACATACTTGACTCTGTACGTTCCCATCCTATCAAACTTTGTTTTTGGAATAGTCAGATGACAGTCTCTGCTGTAGGATTTGATGTAATCCATATAGTCAATGCTTCCTGCCTTTGACTCACCGATCGACAGGTTATCTGTCTTCAATTCCAGATGTATACTCTGAAACATATTTGTGATTGTATCCTTCTTCCAGAAGCATAGTGCAGATACCGATGCAATCACTGCAATAAAGACTGCAACGATGATATATCTGAGCAGTCTTTTCTTCTGCACTGCTTCATGCTTAGCATCATACACTGCATTATTTTCAAACAGCCCCTGTCGCATTCCCTTCATTTGTTCTGAAGGAATATCAGGATGACAGAAAGGCGTTGGATCAACACCCTGTGAAAGGCATAGTCTTATCTCTTTCATCTGCTCCCAGTCGTAACGTGGGTCACACATGTAGCTGAGATCCAGTCCTTCATCATCCGCCTTCTTCAACTGCATCTTCTGCTGAGTGCTGTAAGCATACTTTTCGCAGTATTTCTCATATTGTTGACTCACTGCCAAACCCTCCTGTTGGAATCTTAAAATAAAACACACAGTGTGTGTTTTATTTTAAGATATTTATTTTTAATAGTCATGAGTGACACGTGTCACTCATGACTATTTTACCTATATATTTTATTTTACAACTTTGCTTCATTTTTTATCTGCCTGCGTTGTTTTCTTAGCCACCTCATTCAATGCCTTATCGTAGTAGTTTGTTGTCTTAGATAAGTAATCTGTAAGTTTATCTACATCTTCTATCTTGACCACATAATCTCCTTTGTTGCCGTATCTGCCATCTTCATCAAACTTCAATGTGAGTGAAGGTACATCTTTGATATTGCTATAGTCGCTTCGCTTCAATGTGTCAAGAATATGATACATTCTGATAACCTTGATTTCATTCATCATTTCATCAAGCTTATATTTCATCTCATCAATGCTCGTATTCATTTCAGATTCTTTTTCTATTGTAGAATAATAACTACTGACTGCATTATCTACTATATCTCCTTTGTTCACACCGAGTATCTTTGAAAGCTTAACAATTCTTTCATTCGTTTTATCGGTTACTCTATAGCATGTTGATTTTTTTACTGACATTCTTTTTCACCTCGCCGTGTAATTATTTTTTTAGTCCATTTGTAATTATTTGAACTAAAGCAGGATAAGGAAGAAAGTAAACATTTTGATTACTTTCTTCGACTTGTAGAACTGCCCAACGGGCAGTTTATCTTCTGTTTTTCAATATTTTTTTGTTTTGATAAATGATTACTTTTTTGTAATCATGGTGTAATCATGATTTTTTGCTTTTTGTAATCATTCTTTCGATACTTTTTCATTGATTTCATCCATCACACCATGTACAGAATTGACCATGACTGCAATACGCTCAGAAAACATCGAAAGATTATCCTTCATTATCCTGTCGATTTCTTCTCCTAGAATTTCAGTATTATCTCCTAGCACTTTCTTGGCATAATATAGATTGATCATCTCATCAAATATCTCTGACTTCTTCAAAGGGTACTCCTCCTGCTCCTCGAGAGAAAGTATCTTATTATATTTGCTTATGAAATTATCAGATGGTCTAAATGATAATGTCTTCATATTTTCCTCCTATCCTTTACTTAGCAACTGAATGACTGTCCCTACCAGAACAATCAGCATAGCGATTGTTCCAATATAGACGCCCCAGATGACTTCCTTCTTCTTTCCAAGGAATCCTCTTAAAAGCCACAGACCTGCCTTACTCCCTTTTCTAGAGTTGCATTCCTTGCAGGCACAGCATAGATTCCTTTCATCATTGACATTGCTGATTTCCATCCTGTTCATCAGCCAGTTAGCCATCCTGTTCTTCTGTGATTTGTTGACCGATATGATATGGTCCACTGTCACATCATTCTTTTTTAATAGCTTGAAGCAGTATGCACACACATAATATTTTCCAATCATCGGTTCATTTGCCTCGAAGAATGTATCTCTGTAGCTTTTGCATCTTGTTCTGGTGGAATCATATGCAACGAATGCAAGACCGTTTCTTTTTGCATAGTCTCTGTACTTCTCGACAAATAAAGGGTCAGTCGTGTCTCTGTGCCACTTCTCATCCTTTCGGATGAAGCGGAATCCTTTATCATAGAGTTCACTTCTGCAATAGTAGGTACGTGCCTCACCATCACTTATTATCATGTGTATCTTTCCTGATTCATTCTTTCCTGTTCCATTCGTATTATTCATCACTATCACCTTAAATTTTTATTACAACATATTTTCATATAAAGATGATGAGTGACACGTGTCACTCATCACTATAGAACCTACATATTATATTATTAGACTATCTGTCTTCACGTCTTCCAAACCCCTGTTCCAACTCAGTCCCTTCAGATTTTTCAGACCCTTCAGGTTTATAGTTCTGTGCAGATGTAATGAGTTCACCCACCTGATTGATGTTATCATGAATATATCTGATTGCCATTTCTGCCTTCTCTTCTTCAGTTAATTCTCTTACTACTTCCTTTTCGATTGTCTTATGCTTATCAGCTTCCTTCTCTACAAGAGAACCAGCCTTATTGACTACGTCAAGCAAGCCTTCTGACACGCATTTTGAAAGGTTTCTGATGGATTCCACTAGGTCTTCCATTGATACGCTTCCTGATTCTTCCTGTGTTGATTCGATTCCAACCTTTACGCCTTCATCATATGCTGTCTTTCTTTCCTCTTCGACACGCTTTTCAACTTCTTCCTTGATGAGTGCCTGTTTTTCTTCTTCAGTCAGTTCCTTAGTTCTTGGTTCTCCACAGATGAGATTTTCAGCTGTTTCATCACGCTTCTCTTCACTGGCGATGTATGAGCATGCTGTGAATACATCTTTTAGCTGTTCATCACTAAACTTGATGTCACATCCCTCAAAGAGTACATTCTTCACCATCTTTGTGAAGAGTACATTACTGAATTTACAGTTAGCAAACTGCATGTTTGCTACTGCCACATCAAAGACCACATTTTCAAATGTGCACTCACTGAATGGTGCTCCTGTAGGAAGATACTCACTAATTTTGATATCCTTGAATGTGCAGTTATCAAATCTCTTGCCCTTGAATTTGAATCCATTCTCGAATTCATTCTGAGTGAATGTCTGTCCTTCAATATCGATTGTCTGTGTTTCTGTTTTTACTGTCTGTTCCATGTTGTTTTCTTCTCCTTCATTATCATCTGTATTGTTATGTTCTGTTTCTGGATTACTTCCTTCATCATTGGATGAGTCTCTTACTTCTGTCACATCGGTATAGTCATCAATCGACTGCTGGCGAAATCCTGTTGCTTTTTGATTTTTCTTATCATCATTGTCTTGAAAATTTTTATATCCATCCTCTGTGAGATCTTTAGGAAGTCTTGCATCATCCTCCTGCTTATCGAGTTCCTCCTGCACCTGCTTTTCATCCACATCCGATGAATGATGGATTGTGCCATCTTCGCATGGAGATGGCTGTATATCGCAGAAAGGAAATTCGTGCATTGTATCAGTATCATTTTCCCCTTTTTCAATCAGGTCATGATAATGACAGCCAATGAAGTATGTATTCTTATAGTTTGAGTTTTCACTTACTGTATCATCAAATGAGCAGTTGACAAATGCCACGTTGCTGAATGTCATCTTATTGAATGAAACCTGGTCAAAATGACAGTTGATGAATATTCCACTGATTCTTCCTCCTTCAAAATTCACCTTATAGAACTGGTCACTCACGAATTCTGCTCTGCTGATATCTGCATTGTTGATTGATATCTCCTCATAGTTGTTCATTTTTGAACGGAACGGTTCGAGCTTGTTTGAGATATCACAATTGATTATCATACAGGTCTTGACCTTCTCATCATTATTGCAGTGCAGTTCTGCCTTTTTGATTTCGATTCGTTCAGGTGCCTTATCATTGAAGGCTCTGGTATTGAATCCCTGTTCACTGATATTGTATTTCTCAATCACTTCTCTAATTGAAGTAATCATCTGTTCCTTTGTCATATGCTATTTTCCTCCTTGTAGTTCTTTAAGTCTTATTCTATATTCAGGTGTCTTCTGATATCTTTTATATTCAGCTGAGATATCAAATTTTCCAGCCACCTTCTTAGGGTTGTCTGCAAACGTGTGCTTGCTGTTATGGTAATACACATACTTGTTGTTTGGTATCATCTTTGTGTAGAATGGATTCTCTTTCTGACGTAGCAATAGAATCTCACCATACTGGAACTTGCTGAGTCTTTCATTAGTGAATATCGGTTCCTTGACATACTTCCCATCCTTCTTCACCAGCTTGTGTCCTGCTGATTTGGATATCTCATCCAGTGTTGAAGTATCTGATGAAAGCAGATATATCTTGTTCATGCATCCATTCTTGATGGAGCGTGCGGTATCGTGTCCGTATGTACTCTCCAGCTGATCATATCCCTGAACAACAAGATCCAGTCTGATTCCTCTTGAACGTCCCGCACCAAGAAGCGATGTAACTGCTGGATACTTAGGAAAGTTCCCAAATTCGTCCCAGATGAAGTTGAATGGATAATTAAGTCTCAATGATTCATGCTCACGTGCTATTGCGATGAGAGACTGCTGTAGCTGTTGCATGAATATGTTGACAAGAGGGTAATATGTACTCTTCTCATCATGCACCTTCAGGAATATAACAGTCTTCTGTCTGTCGAGGTCAGGCAGATTGATTTCATTGGTTGCCATGATATTCTGTACCTGCTGGGAAAGAAGAACCTTATCAATTCTTTCATTGAAGGTTGAACGCATTGATTTTGCTGTATCTGGTGATGAATCAAGATATGTGTTCAACTTTACGTATGACATATCATTTGGTGTTCTTCTCAGCTTTACGTACTGGTTAAGAATAGATGGATATTCTCCATATGAGTTTGGAGCATCAGTTGTTGACGGCTGAGAGCCTACATCAAGAACAGCCTTTGCAGATGGTATATTGACTTCTTCAGGGTCACCCTCCTCAAGAAGGAGGTAGATAAGCCCTTTAAGGATATCAGATGCCCAGTTATTCCATACCTGATCCTTTGAATTCGGGTCTGAACATATTGCATTGGCTACATCTTCAACTACTGACTGTGCTTCCGAGTAATCTGGATATGTATTTATCTCACCATTGACGAAATACGGGTTGCCGTTCTCATCCCTGCCAAGTGCAGCGGAAGCATCAAATCCTTCCGCTGTGCCATAGGTTCTGACATATTCCTTTCTCGCATCATCAAGTATTTTCTGAAGCTTCTCCTTCTTCTTGTCTGCCTTCTCCTTCTCCCTGTAGTAGTGCTCACTTGCCATCTGTAGTGGATTCCATCCATCTGATTTCTGCGGGTCGATGAAATCGAGCACATAGACTCTGTATCCATCTCTAACGAAATCATCATATGTCATCTGGGATAGTTCACCTTTTAGGTCCACTATTACAGCTGATTCTCCTGCCATTCTCACCATGTTGATGAGAGGAAGGATGATTGTCACTGTCTTACCAGAATTGGTAGTGCCAAGAATGAGTGAATGTGAATCTGTCGAATCAACCCACATTCTATTCTTAGAAGACATGACTGGAAGTCCTGCTCTTTTATATTCCTTCTTATCACCAATCTGATACTTCTTCGGGTGGAATAATTTAATATACATCCTGTCCCACCATGGATAGACAATCTCCCTGCTGTTGAACGTAACTGGAAGGAAAAGCTTTCTCGCATGGAACTTGTTCATCTTCTTATTGAAGTCCTTTCTGTCGCTTCTTCCAAGCACCATTAATTTTTCACCAATTTTGACTGTCGCATAATAGAATATTGGAAGGAATGCAAGCAGTGTTGCAATGATGAAAAGCTTCATATTTCCTCTGAAGAAGAGGAGGCTGTAGTCAAATGTGATGCTCATTCTCTTGAAATACAGGATATTCGCAAGCCAAGTGAATCCTGTATAGCTGAGGAATAGGCATATGACTGTTGCAATGATTATTCCTATGATATTCATTTTCTTATCTCCTTTTACTGAACCATTCGTGTATGAGATGCACGATAGTAGAATTCGTCTAGTGCCTCCTCCATCTCCTGTTCCTGAGCATTCGCAACTTCAGCAATCGCTCTGCTTATGGATATGTTTGTAAGAGGCTGTCTGTATCTTCTGACCTGTGTCTCGCCAGTCCTTTTATTGACGGTCATGATTTCCTTATAATCTGGATCTTTCGCCTTCTGAAGAATCATGTTGCCGATTCTTTCATATATCTTTCTAATTTCTGCTTCCTTGAGAGTTGATATTTTCTCGTTTCCAGCATCATTGATATTCGCTTCAAGTCTGTCAAGAGTTTCCATCAGTTTGCTGAAGGATGCATTCGCATTCTTATCTGTCCTGATAAGATGGTCTATATAGTTATCAATGAGCGGTCTGTAATCCTTCATGTTATATGAGTTGTACTGCATCCTTCCTCTTGTCGGGAGGGCTTTAAGGAGTTCCTTGAGTTTTATATCCTTCTTATTTAGAAGTGATTTCTCCACATCGCTCATGAGATATCTGAACTGCTGGTCCTTGTTCTTGAAGACATCATCAACCGATGCCTCCAGCCTGTCACAGTACGTCTGTCTTCTTTCAAGTGCACTGAGAAGCTGTCTCTTCAGATATTTCATATCTGACTGGGTAAACTTGGCACGGTCCATTGTATGCTCCTTCTCCATGAATAGGAGATGCACATGAGGATGCTGGGTATTTGTATGAAGGTCCGCAGTCCAAAGCATATTCTTTGGGTCGAAACCCTTGTGTCTAAAAATCTTTGGAAGGACCTCATTTAGAAGAGGTTCCCACTGCTTTGCACTCTGTCCCAGAGAGAGTCTTTCAGCTTCTTCATGAGATTCAAGTGAGATGATCTCCTCATAAAAGATATCACCTTTCTTAGAGAAGGCTTTTTCCATCTTCTTGTAGAGTTCTTCTCTCTTCTTTTTGGTATCAATCACTCCTTCGGATGATATGGTCGCATCCTTGTGATGAGAGGATGTATAACCAAGATATCCATCCTCTCTCTTCCCAAGCTTCTTCTCGTTCCCTTTTGCATCATCTCTATCGGTATACTGTGTATATCCTATGAGTGAGCCAGTATCAAGAGTTCCTTTGAACCTTGAGCCTTTTGGAGGCTGGGAGCCGTATATCATGAACCTCAGCTTATGTATCTTGATTCCCATTCAAATCACCATCCTAATCTGTTGTGTAATGTGTTCCGTCACTTGCTGGCGGTGCAGACTCTGGTGAGGCATAATCTGCAAGCACCTTGTCCACATGAAGTTCTTTTGTACTGCTGTCCGCCTTGACATCGAATGTTACATAATATGCATCCTCAAGCTGACAGATGACATAGAACTCAGTCAATGTACCATTCTTTTGGATGCCCTTGTCATTCCATAGATAGGCGTTTCTGATCATGCCAAGATTCTGCTGTGCAATGTATCGACTTATTCTGATTCTGATATTCTCTTCCTGAATCTTTGTCACTGGAAGTGTTCCAAGATTCCACGTAGCATTCTTATTTATATATGCAGAGTCCTCGTCTTCTGTCTCTTTCTTTTCAGTTACTGCTGTAGATGCTTTCTTGTCTGTTTTCTTCTTCTGACCATCTAAAGTGTTCTTCTTTGTAGAAACTTCAGATGTCTGCTGTTCCTTTCTGATTACATCCGCCTGATGATAGATATATAATCCTCCTAGTGTTGCTGAGATAAGCATCACCACAAGTGCTCCTGCAATGATGTATCTGATTCTACCTGCATTCATTTCTTTTCCTCCTTGTGTTATTTATCCTTGTATGCTTCGTACCATGCTCTGGCAGTGACCTGTCTCTTCGGTCTGAGTTTCTGGGCACATATCTCATAGTTGTCTGCATCGAATTTAGCAGATTCTTCTGGCGAAGTCATGGACTTCCATTTCTGTATGCCACCGTTCTTCTTCACCTTGCTGAAGGTTGCCATCTCGTTGAGCATATAGCTGACCTGTGATTCAAGGTCTGTCCAGTCTCTCCCTCTTGAGGCACAGTACTGGAACATCTTTGACGTTCTATCTGGCGATTCCCCCTCGTCCCACTGGACGATTCCATAAGCATACTTTCCTGCATGTCTTGTAGCTGACTTATCAGCTGGGTTGATATCACCACTGATATTGGTAGGATTCTTAGTGTTCGCACCGCCTGTCTCCCAAAGAAGATTTCCAATAACTCCTGATGCTGACTGCTTAGTCCAGCCGTTGGCAAGAAGAGTGTAGTATACTTTTTCAGCATTCTTTGCTCCACCTGCAAGAGTCACGCCTGACTGCTGGGAGTAGCTGAGAGTTGCAAATCCATAGATCTTACTGCTTCCTGTTGCAATGCTTGATTTTCTGCATGTGCCTGGTCTACTGCCTGAGTTGCCTGAAATGTACTTAATAGATGCATTATCTGCCTCAGTTACAATACCGACATGATGAGTCTCCCCTTCATTCTTGTAGTCGAAGAATATGATGTCTCCTGGAGAGGGCACATACTTCTTATCGTGTATCTGACCTAGAGACTTCCCGTTTCTGAAGTCATCATACATCTCCTGACATGAACCAGTCTTATGGAAGCTGGATTCTGACAATCCTACTCTAGCTACAAGTACATAGGATACCCATGTAGCACACCAGCTGGCACCATCTGCCTTTCCTGTGAGCCACTTTCTATATTTGTCTCCACCACTCATTCCTTTTGACTGGTATTCCTCCATTTCCATCTGTGCTGACTGCACGATGATGCTTCCATCAATCGTTCCTGCTGAGGCTTCCGTGGTTGATGCCCCAATTCCAAATGCTCCGCAAATTAAAATAGCAGTCGCTAGGAAAGCGACTGCTATCTTCACTGCTATGCTGTTGTTATTGTTTATCATGAATGTATCAGACTCCTTTTCTGTGGATATGGACACTTCTCTGGAAGACTGTGACCGATATATTCAAGACCGCTCTTATCTCTTCGATACGGCTTGATGCATTTCTGGCGGAATGAGTAGTAGGTCTGAGCACCAAGCACTATTGAGTCAAAATATCCAAATCCTAAATATTTAGAAATATTAACCAGCTGTTCATGCATCTGTCTGTCATTTCTGCTTGGCGTACAGTCACCACTTGGATGATTATGTACATGTATGCATAGTTTTGCATCGGAGAGAAGCGCTCCTGAAAAAAAATCTCTTGCCCTGAACTCAGCGTTGCATTCCGTGCCTGTCGATAAAACCTGCACGCATATGACTCTGTATTTTTCGTCCATCATGACTGCCATAGATAATTCTTTATCCCATGGAGCAATAGTCTGTCCTAATACATCAAGAGTATCTGCAATGTTATGACATGGCTTGTCGGATAGAAGCTTCTTCTCTTTCTTCAGCTGGAGTCTGACCATATCAAGACCATCTCTATTATCCTCAGCAAGCTGTCTTCTGAATTCTTCCTGTACATCCTTTAATTCTTGATTCATCTCTTTCCCTCCTTTCCGTTGTTGAAATCCTCTTCAAGAGAATCATGATGATTATTTACATATTCCATTGCTTCTGGGTGATATCTCAGAAGTTCTGAGAGTGACATATATCTGTTCTTATCATCTCCATCCACATGGAAATAGGAGTAGAGGCATCCCTGATGCCTCACTTCTACATAGCTGTCTTTCTTCAAATACATTATCTCCTTCTTCTGAATTGATATGGTCTATTATATCCCTGCTGGACTGTTCTGTCATTCACATTGTTAAGATTCACTTTCTGTTCATCTTTTACTGTCTTTTCACTTAATGGAGTGATATCACATGTTTTCGTATTGTCATCATCCATCTCCATTCTTTCTCCGATTGCCATGACATACTGATAATTGATATCGAGTTCACCAGGATTAATACCATATTTTATCATTCTTTCAACACCGCTTGTATCTATCCTTCTGATTTCGCTTTCAAGTCCTTCATTCAGGAGTCTTTTAGCACGTCTTGCATACTGGTCTGCTATATCAAGATATACGTGATACTTATTCGGTTCAGCATCATCTGGAATATCCCCCTTCTTCTCCTTTTCTGTCATTCTGTCGTTCAGTTTCTCAAACTCATATACCTGGATATGCTTCTCCAGATAGGGAACAAGACGGTTATATGCATAATTCAGATAATCCCTGAATTTAGGGTCCATCTTGCTAAAACGGCTGTCATGGATGCATCGGTAATTGAACTGTCTGATATGTTCGATTATGCCAGGACTCTCTGCCCAGTCACTCTTTAGAAGGAAATCTCCCTGATAATTGCGATGCATGCCATCAATGACATAATCTATTCTAAATCTTGCTACTGCACTTTCTACTTTGTCATCATTCGCAATACGCTTTGTTATCTCCTTCAGAATTCTGTCTGCTTCTGCTACTGGCACGCCTGTGATCTTTCTTGCAGGTGCATAGTCGCTCTCCAGCACGGAGAATACTGGCGTATCAGCAGTGAAGTATCCAATTCCTTCAATCATCTCCTCCACATAGTCCTTTGTATTGACTGGCAGGATATTGTCACGAGCATGGTACATTCTGTATTTCACTGCTTCTCGATATTCATCCTGATGGTAATCTTTATCAACATCTCGACCGTATTTTTCCTGAAGGTCCATGAGTGCATCATCACGTGCTGAAAGAGAAAATCCCTCCCTGAGTTCATCGTTCCAGTCACGACCTTCAGTCGGAGGAACCCTGATGGATACATCTATCTTCCTGTCAGGGAATCTCTTCTGTATCTCTTCCTTGATTGCCTTTGAGGCATTTCTTCCAGCTTCGTCATTATCCAATGCAAGGAATACATCCTTGATTCCTTTATGCGATGCAATCGTATTGAGGAGTCCGTCATATTTTCGACAGCCATTGAGTGAATACCAGTTTGAATTTAGAAATCTATTTTCATAATCTTCTGGATCGCAGTCAAGCTTGCCCTGCTGGCGGAGTTCGTAATCTCTACGTCTTAGATAGAGTGACTGCAGTGACATGAGGTCGATGACTGCCTCTGTCACAAAAAGAATAGGATGTTCGATACGTTCATCTGGATTGTTACACTTTTTAAATGAATACATATCAGCTTCACCTTTAATGAAGAATCCTTGTCTGTAGTCACTTCCCTCCACATCGACAACGAATTTACGTGCAGGATCAGCTGAACGCTTGACACCATAGACTGGCTTGCCATTCTCGTCTCTGCTGACAAATACACAGTTGCCATATCTGCCTGCCTCCTGAAAGAGGAGTCCTTCATCTATCCATTTATCTACAATCCTTTCTTCAATGCCTCTTGTCCTGCATAGATAGTCTCTTACCTTTCTGTTTGTATCTGCCTTTTCAGGCATTACAAATTTAGGCTTCTCCCTCTTATATCTGACCTGCTGTACAGCAAGTTCTGGATTAATCTTGAGTCTCTGCTCAAGTATTCTGATGCATTCATTCACTTGATCATGCTTGTTCAGGTCTGATTCATCAATTCCACTGAATTCCATCATGAATGCAACTGCATCACCACCATTGCCGTTCGAATATCTATGATACGTGTTATCATCTTCATAGATGACGATGGAATCATGTTCCACTGTTGAAAGGATAGGTCTTCTTCCTCTCTTCTTTACAAGTGTCATTCCATATTCCTCAGCAAGCTGACTGATTGGATATCCTTGTACTGCTTTTCTTCTTGCAGTCTGTACCTGGTCTTTTGCCATCTTATCTCACCCTTCCCTTTCTTCTCATTGGTTCTCTGTGCTGTAGCTTCTCTTCCGCCTGTCTAAGCGTACAGTCCAGATTGAACTTTGATAATGTAGATGCATAGATAGTGATTGAAGCACCATCAGACTTTACTATGTAACGTCCATCCTCTTTATCTATCTCATAATCATATTCCACTTCTAGTTCTCTGCTTTCATTTTCGAAAGCATCCAGGTCTTCAGTTGTATACAGACCATCATTGAGGTCACTTTCCATATCTTCTGGCTCGTAGAAATTCATGAGCGATCCTGAATTCTCACATCGACATACCAGCCACTGCGTGAATGGGCTCATGCTGGCTAATGCTGGTTTTTCCCAGACCTTCTCCTCCTCGATTTTTCTGATTACATCAGCTTCGTTTTCATCTTCATCTTCTTCAAATTCCACATAGCCTCTGCATTCGATGCCTTCGTGGATGAAACTGTACCATGCCATGTTGATGTTATCTTCATGCATGATTTCAATCATTAATTCTTTCATCTTCTTTTCCTCCTAATCTTCATCAAGGCGTACTCGCCTCGCCTCCTATGGGACATATGGATTCAAAAAAGACAACCTGGAACTTGTCTACGTTGTCTTTTTTGAGGTCATATGTATAATCGTGCCTTTAATAATGAAGGAGCAGTTAGAAACTGCTCCTGATCACTTCTTATCTGGAAAGCCATCAATCTCCAGATTGACATATTTTCCATTCATTTTCATCTTGAGATAAGCCTCATACTCTCTGCCCTGTCGATTATGAAGCTTCGCTTTCATCTTTCCGCCTTTCAGCAGTCTTTTTGCAGATGTGGCTGTGATATGTACTATATCATCAAATCTCTTCATATCCTCGAATAATGCAAATCCACAATCCTTGTCACTGCATGGATAAAATGATTTGCCATTCTTCATCTTTCTTCTGACAACATTCTTACCACATAGAGGGCAATTTCCAATGATATCATCTGCACTGATAGTTGTTTCAATAGGTCTGATATTTCTGTATTCATTGCTTAGCATATCTCTGACTTCATCTGCAACCTCCATCATGAGGTCATTCTGATTCCTTCTGCCTTCTTTGATTTCTTCCTGAATAAGCCACCATCTTGCTGTCACATCGGGCTTGGATATTCTATCTGGTATCTGTCTGCACAGCTGTCTTGCCTTATCTGTAGATACTATGTGCTTACGTTCCTCTTTCAGATATCCTCTTTCCAGCAGTTTCTTGACTATGGAAGCACGTGTAGCTGTCGTACCGATACTTCCGTTTTCGCCCTTCTTTTCTTCATCCTTCTTTTTTAATATCGCCTTGATTTCTGGGTCTGTGACATATTTTGCAATGGATGACATGTCTTCAACCAGTGTTCCCTGCGTATATCGTTTAGGTGGGTTTGTATATTTTTCAGCTTTTCGTGAAGAAATGAGAGAAGAGTTGTATGTGCCTGAAGGAATGACAGCCTGTTTCTTTGAAATAAGTTCATTATCATCATTCCTGAAGTATTTCTTGTATCCTTCGTCCTGAACCTCTGAGGCACTGTATTTGAATGAGCCATCCTTCAGCTTGAATGAGGACTTTGATTCAAGTCTAGTCTCTGGTGGAAGGAACTGCATTGCGTATCTTTCTACTATGGAAATATAGACATTTCTTTCTCTTTCAGACATGGACGAGATGTCAATATGCTTATTCTGTGGAATGATTGCATGATGTGCTGAGACATTCTTGTCATTGAAGCATCGGCTGTGCCTGTCATATTCGACAGGCAGGTCACTGCGACCGATATTTGAAAGTGCTGTTGCAACTACTTCTGGTGCTTCTTTGTAATGCTCCTCAGCAAGATACTGACAGTCACTGCGGTTGTATGTGATTGCCTTATACTTATCTCTTAATGTCTGTGTTGCTTCCAGTGTATCATCAAGCGAATAGCCGTATATTTTGTTCATGTCCGCCTGAAGCTTGGTTTGATTGTATGGAAGTGGCGGTGCTGAAGTCTTGACTGCGTTGGTAAATGACAGATCACTGCTCTCAGGAAGTGCTGAAGCTATTTCATCCGCCTCCTGACTGTCCATCACGTATGAACCGTCATCCTTCTTGAATGTGAAGACTGCCTCCTGTCCACCAGCATCATAGACAGCTTCTATGTCATAGTATTTCTGTTTTACATGATTTTCGATTGCATAGTCTCTTGCGACTACCAGCCCTAGAGTCGGTGTCATAACTCTGCCGACACTCATGGATGCCTTCATTGTTGCACTGAGGATTCTGGAGTGATTCACACCAAAGCATAAATCTGCCATCGCTCTCGCATTGGCTGACCTGCCTAATGATTCAAAATCCCTGTTATCTCTTAAATCTGAAAATGCCTGTCTTATCTTATCTGGCAGGTTGTCATTGATGAGGACTCTTTTAACAGGTCCTCGGTAGTTGAAATATTTAATGAGTTCATCAATGAGTAGCTGTCCCTCATCATCGGGGTCACCAGCATTGATGATTTCATCTGCCTTCTTCATAAGGCTTCCAATCTGTCTTGTCCTTTTCTCCTTGCCTGAAGAGATCACCTTTTCCCAGTCCCTGTGATAGATGGGTAACTGTTCAAGTGTTCTTTTTCTATCTTCTTCAATATCCTTCGGGTCCTTGAGTGACAGCATATGCCCGAAACACCAGATAACTGAGGTATTACCCTCAGTTATCACGGAATCATGTGTTTCTGGCTGTGTAAAGAGTGCATCAGCGATGGCTCTTCCAAGTTCTGGTTTTTCTGCGATTATGAGTCTCATATTCTTTATCCTCCTTACTCAAGTAGCTGTAGGTCACGTCTTGTTGCAAGCACTTCAATCGGGATGTGTCTGTTACCTACCACCATGATTGCCTGATGTGCTGGCTGTCGCTCTATCTGCATCATCTCATAGTCATAGAGACTTGTAAGCTTCGATAGTTCAGACACTGAGTTCTTCTTTAGAGTCATATACACCTGATATGCTGAGTTATTGAATATCGCCTTGCCATGGGTAAGGATGGCAGGGTTTGTATATTCTACAACCTCCTGAGTACTTGACAATGTTACTGTATGATACTTACGGCTACGTCTCTGGAATACTGCAAGAATTTCAGCTAATTTTGGTTCCTGAATGAACATATGTTCCTCATCCACTGCAAATACACATTCCTGGTCCTCATTTCCTAAACACAAAGACCATGCGTACTGGAAGATCATTCTAAGAAGTGCGTTCTTCAATGAATCATCTACCTGGAATAGGTCCTTTGTCCCAAAAGACAGTACAGTGCTGTCCTTCATGAGTGCTGAAGATATTGTTGTTGTGCCGTTGAAGTATTTAGCATACTCACCATCCACACCGTCATAGCATGTAAGGTGTCGCATCTTCATGTTGAGTGCTCTTAATGCAGAGATTTCTAAAGCATTCGCAATGCTGTCCTCTTTCGTGTATTTCTTGATTTCCTGTTTCACGACTGTCGCAAAAGTCTGGAATGTCGGAAATGCATTGACTGTAAGCTTCTCGAAAGTGCCGTCAGTCGGGTCGATACCGACATACTCATATGTCTTTGATACGAGTGATGGAAGCATTGCTAGTTCGTTCTGTGTGATATCTGCAAAAAGCATCTTGAATGTTATCTTTATCTCTTCAACGACATTCGCTACAGCCTGTCTTGTATCATACATCTCTCTCTTTGTCCAAGAATCACCATCGCTACTGCATGGCTTGAGGTCAAAAATGTTGATGAGATGTCCATTACGTCCTAAGGAGATGAAGTCGCCTCCGACACGTCTTGTAAGACGTTCATTTCTGTTTTCAGGGTCAATCCACACGATCTTGCGACCATTCATGATGTGATTTTTGATTATGAGTCCCATCAGTGTTGATTTACCTGAACCAGTCGTACCAACAATAATCATATTGCCGTTAACTCGTCCATCAAGCGGTGCCTGAATGACATCATGCATGTAGTAAAACTGATCAAATATGATTTTTCCGCCTGATGTAAGTTCACGCCCAATAAGCGTTCCTTCTGGGTCCTCAAGTGTATCAAAAATCCATGGCCACAAGCCTGCGACCGATGCCGTTGTCATCGGCTGACCCTGAAGATATTTCGGTTCTTTTCTTAAGCCGTCTTCAATAAATAATGGTGAATTAAGCTTGTAGAGTCCCTGCTGGAGGAACTTGATTCCTCTCAGCTTCACCTGATACTCCTGACCGCCATAACATGCTTTGATGTCTCTGGCTCTTTCACTGCATTCTTCAAGCGTATCACCACGTACATACAGATTGATGATTACATTCATGGTTCTGGATGAGGTTCTGATTGATTCTCTGATATGAGTATCTAGTGCTCTGATTCTTTCAGACAGTTTTGTCTGTTCAGATGGGTCGGTAGAACGGTTCAGCTTTTCCTGAAGGTCGTTTCTTTCTCCCTTGAGAAGGGATGCATAATCAAGATCAATCTGTTCGGTCCTCATATCCATTGTGTAGTTTGAATTGAGAAGGAATGGAGCAAGATAGCCCTCGATGAATTCTGTTGGATACTCCCAGAATGTCAGTACCTTTTCAAACTTATCACCCTTTATCATGTAATCTTCATGTTCCGCAAATGCTGTTGGAGCAATTGTAGAACGTCTATTAAGTAGTCTCATTAGATTTCCACTCCTTCCTCTGATTCTGCAACATCAGGCAGTACAAGCTGTGTTGTCATGTATCTGTTGACATTGTCATTTTCGAATTCCTGAGATACAAGATTCTCATAATCCATGAGTCGCATTGGCACAGGCTTTCTTCCAAATGCTCTATATAATTCCTCTGCAAGAGAATGCCATGTCTTCTCAAAATTTATTTCATCCGCCTGAATGAGTGCCACAAATGTGATTTCTCTATGAGTCTCCTCAAACCATTCAAGCTTGTCTATCTCACTCTGCATGAGGTTTCTTATCGCTGGCTTATCAGCATGCTTCATCATGTCCGCATATCGCTGTTGCTGTACACCGACATCTGGACGTGTCTTGATGAATTTCCAATATACTGGATATTTCATATGATCAAGTGCATTCGCACACATGAGTACAGCATGCTTCGTCTCTGCTTCTGGAAGAAGGTGAATGTTTGTCGGTTTGATGAGGAATCCCTTCACATAGCGTTTCTTCTTTCCTCTTGCAAGGACTATTCCATCTGCTGAAATACTTTCAATATCCATCCAGTCAAGAGTTGATTTGAGTTCCTTTGCTTCCTTCTCTTTCTGCTTCTTAATCTGATTAGGTGAGAGTCTCTTAAACCCTTCCTTCTTATTTTTCTTCTTCAAATTCGTCATCTCCTTCAATCATATGTGTATCTTCTTCATCATCATCTGACCAGTTGAAGCCCATCCAAACGAATCGTCTGGTTCTTGCATAATAGTCAATGATTGTATTGAGCCATTCCAGCATGTTGTGATAATGATTGACTGGCAGTGTAAGCAGTCCTCCCACAAGCATGATAAGAATGCCTGTACAGAGTCCAATCACCCCCAGAACAAAGCTTTTTAATGCTGATGCCAGACTGACTATTGCGAGAGCTGTGAAAAGTCCTACACACCCGCATCCAAACAGGATGATGAGGTCAATCCATCTGTACTTTCCAAATAGATATTTTCCTCGTTTAAAGTTCTTTGGACACTGGAATACCATCTTTCTTTTCCTCCTTTATTCTTCTTATGAATGCCTCATATTCTTCTCGTTCCTCCTGAGTCATATCCTCAAGTCTTCTGATTGAAAAGGCTGGTTTCCTATATTCCTTCTTCATATGTATCTCCTTTCATTCATCCACTTAGTTCATACTGCAAAGAGTCTTACAGTATCAATTAGGAGGATGAACCTCCTTTTTATTTAGCTTTTGAATACATAGTTCATCTTCTTGATGCGACCTGCTGAGAATGTTCTGATACCCATTGATACCATCGCCTTGAGTTCGTCAACCGTGATAGGTTCGTTGATATCACCACAGTAGATTGAATCCTCACGGAAGAAAAGCAATGGCTCCTTCAGTGCACGGGTAGTTCTTAGTTCCCCTGTTCGCCAGTCAAGAAGAATTCTCATATAGGTTCTTCCGTCAAGCTGTCTGCTTTCGTCTGCCGTCTGCTCAAGATTGATGATTTCTGTGGGTGGCTCAAGTCTCTCTTTTGTTCGAACACCTAGTCCATATACGAATGGTGATACCATATCATCACTGATGATTTCTCTTTTCTGCATCGTTTCAACAATCCCTTCTGACGTGCCCTCTTTTCGGTTGATGAGTTCTGACAGCTTCATGCATCTCTCTATGTGATTGCCATACATATCATAGAGGACATGACGTACCTCATTGATGTTTCTGCACTTTACAGACCATTTCCATCCTTCACCCATCTCGTAATCGATATAAACCATGTATGGATATTCTTTCTTTGAATCAGCATACTTAATAAGGAGGAAGTTTCTGCTTCCTCCTATGTATGTGGTTCTGTATTCTTCCTTGTCAATCTTCATTCATTTCCATATGAACCATGCCTGGAAGAATCAGACTATCTTCCTCTTCCTCTTCTTGGCTGGACAGGGACAGGTCCTGTTTTAGTCTCCTGAAGTCGCTTCTCCGCCTCTAGAGCACGTTCATATCCTCCCTTCTCCTTGATATAGTCTACAATCTTTTCAGCATCCTTGATTGCTTCAAAGAGTATCTTGTGGTCTTTCTTGATTTTTTCGCTCCAGCCCTGGATATAGGCTTTTCTGTCATCCAGGATGTCATCAACCAGTCCAAATTCAGCCAGATAGAAAGATGAGGCAATCTCTGCACGTAGTTCCTCTATCGCATAGTCACGTGAACCGAATTTTGCAGATGAAGGTCTGTTGAGTCGTGTATCCTTCAAAGTGGAATGTGCTATTTCATGGCACAAAGTATGTACATACTCCACATCTGAATGGAATTTGAATCTCTCAGGTAACACAATCTTGTCATTCTTCGGTTCGTAAAATGATGCATCATTTGTGTAGCTTACATCAATATTGATTCCTTCATTCTTGCAGAATTCCAGAAGGACTGATTCCGCATATTTCTGATGTGATATTCTTCCATATGCGATGTTCTTTTCTTCGTCTGATTTGTATTTCTCAGCAAGGTCCTTCTCAATCTGCTCCTTTAGTTTTGGAAACTGAAGAGCATTGAATACAGTATAGTTCTTGATAAACATATAGCATGAATCTCTGACCTCAGGATCTTCTGACATCTTGCGTTCGTAATATTCCTTCATAGACATCGCTTTGCCTTTTGTGCGGTCATAGTATTCAAATTTTTCAATCGGTACACCATGCTCGCCCTTCTGGACGAAGAATCCAAGCTTGTTTGCCTGTGGCAGTGTCATCCATTCGTTGGATGCATATCCATGCTCGTTTGCCCATACTTCAAGCATCACCTTGTTGATGCCGTTATATTCGTATCCTGTGGAATAATTCTTATCACGAAATGGAACATGGTCTGTACTCCATCCCTTGCTCCAGGGCAGTTTCTTTTCATCAAGACTCTTGATGAAGATATCTGCCAGCAATTCACGAGTCTTGCTTTCAACTGCCATATCAGATCTCTCCCTTCAGGATGTCTTCTTCTTTTACGATTACAATACTGTCTGGTTCACCATAATCGGAATCATCAAGGTCAAGAGAGGCTGTATAGCCTCTATCTTCAACTACCTTTCTACACTGTTCTAATTCCTCTTCTGTGAATCTTCTTTCTTCTTTCTTTTCCATAGCTTATCTCTCCTTTCTATGGTCTGCTGTATCATCAACTATTCGCTGATTTCTAATCTGACTGTTCATATTGCCAGCTGTATGCTGACTTCTTTTACTTCCAAGTCTCTGCTGTGCCTGAGCATTATATGCCTGCTGTCCTGCGGACCTTGCTGGATTAATGTCTTCATGTCGGACTTGTTCTTCAGCTGGTGCAAGATTTTGTTCAGCACTATAAGCCTGTGAGCTTGCCTCATATTCTTCTCGACTCATACCGCTCGTATCCATTCCTACACTCTCTGCCTCAGCTATCTGTACATCCGATGGTTCACCATCCCCAGAATAACTGCCAGAATAGCCTCCGCCACCGCCTGCTGCTGGTGCATCTGCACCAGCAGTACTAGATGATTGGGATGCTGACTGAACACCAGCACCTGTACCAGCAATGCCTGCTCTTCTTTCTGCTGAGGAAACACCAGCACCAACAATAGACTGCCCTAAAGCTCTACTTCCTGCTGATATGATGCCTGCTCCGATTGAAGCAGAATTTTTTCTGCCTCTCATTCCTGCTGAAACATCCTTCGCACTGTTAGAAACACCTGATGCAATTCCACGGGCTGTGGCAAGTGCTCTTGAACCTGCCCCCTGAGTTGACCTGAATCCAGCGATTCCTCCACCAGCCATGGATGCGACTGTTCCGACCGAGCCAAGCATCGCACCTGTTGCAAATGAACCTGCACTAAGTCCCATTCTTCCGACACCTTGTGCTTCATTCCAAGCCTGACCGACTGTAGAAGATGAGCCACCAAGAATTCTGCCGACATAGGATGGGATATTCTCGATTGCCATGAATCCTGCGATAAGCAGGATTATCTTTGCGAGGATACCGACCATATCTCCGCCAAGTGCACTCTGTATGACGTTGCTGTTTATCATATAAAGCACAAAATAACATCCATATATCTGTACAAAGTTAATCATGAAGTTACCTGCAATCATTCGCACCCATGTCTCAAAATCCTTCGATTCTGAATCAATGAGTGAGGCGATTGCGTACGGTGCAAGCAGATACTGGATGCATATGAGGATACTTCTCTTACCGATGCTGAGTGCCACCCCAAGGAAGGTTCTGAATCCAAGGAATGCAACACCTATCATGAAGAATAGGCTTGTCCATGAGGAGAAGTACATGTAATTACCATCTGAGTCCTCTGCATTGATATCAAATCCACTGCTGTCATAGATATCAACACCATTCTTTTTCTTCTGAAGTTCCTTACGAGTAGCTTTCGCTTCCTTAATGAGTTCGTTATTCTTTGTGATGACCTGATTTGCTCCATTCCATGCAGCATCACCAGGCTGAGATTTCTTCTTCTCAGCTTCTGCTTGTTCTATCTCTTTCTGATATCTAGCGATATCCTTATCAAGTTGCTTTATCTGCTGGTCAAGCGAACCTGTTTCAGAATCTCCTGTCAAGTTGATAGAACTTGCTTCAACAAGTATGTCTGATATCTTTGCATTTCTGCTGTTATTGATATCTGCATCCGAAGGAGCAAAGTTACTCATTTGCTTCACTGATGTGATAGCCACATTATTAAGATACTGATATCCGATTGGAGCAAATGCGATACTGAATGAGGCAACACCAATCATGAATATAAGATGTATCGGGTCCAGTCTAGTTCTGTATTCCTCCGAAGTCATGAACTTAACCATAATCTTTACAATCCTGAATACTACGAACATGATGATGATGCCTGATATAGCAGTAAACCACTCTGCTACGTTGCCCTTCTCAAAGAAGTCCAGTGTAGCAATCTTCATCACCACCTGCCATATCGTATCCGTCACCCATAGGAGCAGATAGATGATTGACCAGAGAATGCTTCTGAAAAATCCTGTGATTGAACCAACTACGTCCATATGATCACTCCTTTATTCTTCGTGTTCTGTTACTGTAATCCAAAGATTTTGAATAATGTAGTGATCAGTTCCGCAATGATTGTCACGATAATGATTTTCTTGATCATTCTGAAAGGCTTGTGTCTTTCTTTTTCATCTTCGTCCATGATGAACCATTTAACGAATGAGATAAGACATACAATCACTGCAACAAGCGGTACTATCCACATCAGGAATGTAGTGATCGGGTCAATATACTTTTTTGCTGTAGACTGAGCCAACCCACTGTTGAAGCCGTCAAGGACATAAGGTGTCATGATGACTGCTGTCTTGAGATTTGTTAAAGCTGTAGATAAAATCATTTTTCTTTCTTCCTCCTTCTAATCAATCTACTTTTCTACTTCATCAACAAGTAGAAATATAAGCACACGAATATTCATTCATATGCTCATATCACTATTTGTCAGAAATTATAATAATGAAAAGGCTGAAGATTGCCTCCAGCCTTAATCATTGATTATGCTCTACTGAGCGTTTCTCTTCTTTCTGATAATAAGAATCACGCAGATAAGAAGAGCGATACCAGAAATACCTGTTAAAGCAGTGAATTTCTTGATATCTGTACCATCACCAGTCTTAACGCCTGTTGTTGGCATAGGTGTATCCTGATAAACAAATGAATATGTCTTGCCGACATTTTCTAGATTGTCATCGATAACTACCTTCTTGACTTCCTTAGATAATAAGTATCCTGTTGGAGCCTTAGTCTCCTTGATATAGTAAGTACCATATCTTAGAGCCTTGAATGTGGCTGTACCAGCATTCTGGTCAGCAGAGACAGTTGCCATAACATTCTTGCATTCTGCATCTGAATACATAGTAAATTCAAAATCCTTTGATCTGATGACCTTCTTTGTCTGAGCATCAACCTTCTGAACTTCTATATCTGTTAGAACAGGCTGTTCCTTAATTTCAACATCCATGTTCTGTTCACCAGATACGACAAGAGTTCTGTCAGGAGCAGTCATATATCCTTCAGGAGTCTTAGTCTCCTTGATGATATATTCCTTGCCAGCATCCAATCCACTTACCGCATGAGCAGTACCATCTGTAGTCCACTTATCAACGATGTTTCCATCCTTGTCGAATACTGTGAATTCAGCACCTTTAACTGCATCACCAGTCAATGCATCAGTCTTAGTCACCTTCACCTGTGCATCAAACATGTTGACTTCCTGGTCAACCTTTTCATTTGTGACAGTGAATGTGATTTCTTCTGCTCTTACATATCCTTCAGGAGCAGTCTCTTCGATAAGAGTGTAAGTCTTACCTTCTTCGAGTCCACTTACATAATGTTCCTTATCACCAGATACCCATGTATCAACTGTGTTTCCATCTTCATCCTTGACAGTAAGAGTAGCACCAGGAACTTCCTGAGTACCAGTGATGTCTGTCTTAGTGACAGAGACCTGTTTATCAAGCATATTTACTTTCTGGTTCACCTTATCCTTAGATACAGTGAATTCGATTGATTCAGCTTTTACATAGCCATCTGGGGCAGTTGTTTCTGTTAATGTGTAAGTCTTGCCTTCTTCTAGACCACTTACATAATGTTCTTCCTTAGTAGAAGTCCATTCATCAACAGTCTTTCCTGTTTCATCAGTGACAGTCATCTTAGCACCTTCAACTTCATCAGTACCGCTGACTTCTGTCTTAGTTACAGTGACCTGCTTATCCTTCATGATATAGGCTTCATTCTTCTTTTCCTTAGATACAGTGAATTCGATAGATTCAGCCTTTACATAACCATCTGGAGAAGTCTCTTCGATAAGAGTATATTTCTTACCCTCTTCAAGTCCGCTGACATAGTGTTCTTCTTTTCCTGAAGTCCAGGTGTCAACAGTCTTACCTGTTTCATCCTTGACAGTCATCTTGGCACCTTCGATTTCCTTAGTACCAGTGACTTCTGTCTTAGTGATAGTAACCTGCTTATCCTTCATGATAAGCTTCTGGTCCTTATCACCAGCTGTGAATGTAATACTTTCAGCTTTTACATATCCTTTAGGGGCTGTAGTTTCAGTAAGAGTATATCTCTTTCCTTCTTCAAGACCGCTGATGCTGTGTTCTTCTTTTCCTGAAGTCCACTTATCAACGACAGTGCCCTTGTCATCAGTGACAGTCATCTTGGCACCTTCGATTTCCTTAGTACCAGTGACTTCTCTCTTTGATGCAGTAATCTTCGCATCCTTCATGACTACTGTTTCATTCTTCTTATCCTTAGATACAGTGAAGTAGATATCAGATGCCTTCACATATCCTTTTGGTGCTTCTACTTCAACAAGTCTGTAAATCTTGCCTTCTTCAAGACCACTAACATAATGGTCTTCCTTAGTAGTAGTCCAAGAGTCAACGACTCTGTCCTGTTCATCTCTTACTTCAAGTTTTGCACCCTCTACGTAATTCTTCACAGATGCATCTTTCTTAGAGACAGTGTACTGCTTATCTTTCATGACAAGTGACTGGTTCTTATCACCGCCAGCTGTGAATTCGATAGATTCAGCCTTTACAAAACTGTTAGGAGCAGTCTTCTCAGTAAGTGTATACTTCTTGCCTGCTTCTAAACCGCTGATGCTGTGTTCTTCCTTGCCAGAAATCCACTTATCAACGATAGTGCCTTTTTCGTCAGTGACGATCATTTCAGCACCTTCAACTTCCTTAGTACCAGAAACATCAGTCTTCTTAGCTGTGATTTTAGCATCCTTCATCACTACTGTTGCAGATTCCATGTCAGCTGTAACAGTGAAGGATACATCAGAAGCTTTTACATAACCCTTAGGTGCTTCTGCTTCAACAAGTCTGTATGTCTTGCCTTCTTCAAGACCACTGATGTAGTGGTCTTCTTTTGTAGTAGTCCAAGAGTCAACAACATTGTTCTTTTCGTCTCTTACTTCAAGTTTTGCGCCTTCAATATAGTTCTTGCCAGAAACATCAGTCTTCTTAGCAGTGAACTGACCATCCTTCATCACAAGTTTCTGGTCCTTACCGCTTTCTGCCTTGAACTTGATAGATTCTGCTTTTACATATCCCTTAGGAGCAGTTGTTTCTGTTAGAGTGTATTCCCATCCTTCATGTAATCCGCTGATTGCATGAGGATTTCCGTCAGATGTCCATGTATCAATCACCTTGCCATCGTTGTCTGTGACAGTTAATACTGCACCTTTGATTTCCTTAGTTCCTGTAATATCTGTCTTTGATGCTGTGATTTTTGAGTCCTTCATGATTACTGATTCATTCTTCTTTTCATTTGATACTGTAAAGAAGATATCGTCAGCTTTAACATATCCTTTTGGTGCTTCTGCTTCAACAAGTCTGTATGTCTTGCCTTCTTCTAAGCCACTTACATAGTGGTCTTCCTTAGTAGATGTCCATGAGTCAACGACTCTGTTTTGGTCATCTCTAACTTCAAGTTTTGCACCTTCTACATAATTCTTACCAGAAACATCCTTCTTAGATGCTGTAAACTGCTTGTCCTTCATAACAAGAGTCTGGTCTTTCTTATCTGTAGATACTGTGAATTTGATAGATTCAGCCTTTACGTATCCCTTTGGAGCTGTAGTTTCTGTAAGAGTATATTCCCATCCTTCGTGTAATCCCTTGATAGAATGAGGATTTCCATCAGAAGTCCATGTGTCAATCACTTTGCCATCGTTGTCAGTTACAGTCATAACTGCTCCCTTAATTTCGTCTGTACCAGTGATTGTAGTCTTGCTTGCAGTCACCTTCTTATTAACGAATGTGAGTGTATCAGTCTTATTCTTGCCATTGATCTTCACATACTGAGTATCATCAGATAATACAAAGTTATGGCTGTTTCCAGCCTCCTGAGTTGGAGCACTGATTTCTTTTACATAGTAAGAGCCGTATGGTAAATCATCAGATCTTGCCACACCGCTGTCGTCAGTCTTGATTGATACAACAAGCTGACCTTTCTTATAAAGCGTATCGCCGATATACATATCAGCATTTGCATAGATACCAAATTCACCGCTCTTTAGAGGATTGCCTTCAGTATCTGTCTTCTTGATTTCAATCTTTCCTGTTTTTACGTTTTCTTTTGAGTCAACGTTGCCAAGAATGATTGCTGTATTCTGGTCCTTGTAGGTAAGTTCTACTGTGTAGGTATTCCAGTCTAAGTCATATGCTTCTGGAGCCTTAGTTTCCTTGACAGTATAAGTACCAAGTACTAGATTTTCTAGACTGCCGTTACCGTCCTTGTCAGTAGTGATTTTACCCACTTCCTGACCATCAGCACTGTATACTGTGTATTCAGCACCTTCAAGTGAGGCTTCACCTTGAACATTGCCCTTTGAGTCTGATTTCTTGATAGAGATCTTTCCTGTTGGGGCTTCGTCAGTGATTGTAGTCTCAGCTGTCTGATTAGCAGAGACTGTAGTCTTGAATGGTGCAACATTTACAAGATAGCCGTTAGGGGCTGTCTTTTCAGTGACTGTGTAGTCACCGATTGGAAGTTCATTCACAGTGATTTCACCATTTGTGACTGTGACATCCCTGTCATAGCCGTTTCCAGAAACATGGAATACTGCTCCATCAAGAAGCTTACCGCCTTTATCTGTCTTTCTGAGCTTGAGACTTCCTAGCTGAGCTCTGAATTCTGCATTAAGGAATGTATTCACTCCAGGGTCAACAGTAAGCCATGTTCCAATTTGCTGTTGTTTGCTATTACCGTTATATGCAATAAGCGGTGCAAATGTGAACCCGCCTTGAAGATATCCTGAGTAGGCATGTCCAGTGTATCCTGCATCGGCTTCATAGTGGACTGTGTCACCGCCATATACATCAACGACCTGTCCTGCCCATCCTTTTGTCTCGTTCACAACCTTCACTCTGTTTGTCTGGGTGTTGATTGTGATGTGATATCCATTAGGACCATTAAGTCTGGAAGACTCAGACTTCTGGATCTTTGCATTCTGGTCATACCATGTATTCACGACATATTTGCTGAATACTAGATTGTTTTGATGCAATGGGTCAGGCTTGGATGTTGCATAGTTGTAGAAGTCTGTCATGATACCCTTGCTGATTGATGAGCCTGAGTAGGCATGTGAGAGTGCCTTTGACATGATGACATTCTTCTCGTTATCTGATTTTCCATGCAGTCCGCTCCATTCTTCATAGCCGAACCAGCCGTAGTACATGATTTTTCTGATGTTTGCGTATCTCGCATCAGTGCTTGTATATATTTCAGCATTCATGTCTTGACTACCTGGTGTCTTCTTGGCATGTTCAAGACACCAGGCTTGTCTGCCATTGATTCTGAACTTTCCGCATGTGCTTCCATACGCTGTGCTCTTGCCATCGTAATCTACATGAGCAGAAAACGCTTCTACAGTACTGATACCCTGTGAGGCTATGCCAAGTGTCATGAGGGCAGATAAAGCAACAGCACCGAGCTTTTTTAATATATTTCGGTTCATTTTTCTTCTCCCTTTCCGAATTAGAGAGGCATATTTCTATGCCATGCGAGGTTATATATAGACCAGTCAGACGTGACGCCTGCTGTTAGTTTTCGCACGAAAAAGGGAGGTCTCTATAGCGAGCCTCCCAAGGGAAAGATGTATTCTGTTTTTTTAGTTGAAGTCCTTCCAGTCACCGCCTGTAAGTTTGTCAAAGTCAGAGCCATTCATATCTCCACCCATTGACCAACCATCATCTGTTTTATGATATGAATCTTTATTCATTTCAACATCCATAGAGCCCTTATGGCTTCCTGATGAGGAACTGCCTGAATTATTGTTACTGCTTCCAGATGTGCCATTGCTCTTTGTTGATGAGCCAGATGTCTTGTTTCCTCCAGAAGTCTTTTTGCTGTTTGTAGATGTTCTGTTGCTTGAGGCAGACTGTGATGAAGTTGTTGACTTTCTTGTCACATTCGAACTGTTTGATACGACCTTCTTTCCAGAAGACTGTGATTTCTTCTGTACGCTGTTTCTTACGGCTGTTGTGCCGTCTGAATTCTTGACTGTTTCCTGTACAACCTGTTCATCATCACTGATTTCTGGTTTCGCAGTGACAGTCACCTTGCCAGCCTTCACAGTCTTGTTGCCATGCTTGTCAGTGACAGTCACATTGATATCATACTGAGCAGGCGTATTGACATCCACCTTGCTGGTATCCACATCAATAGTTGTTTCTGATGCATCACTGACATTCATGAGAGACTTGAAGTCGAAAGTCGCTAGGTCTGTTCCCTGTAATACTTCGATATCCGCTGGTACAGCCACTTCAGGGGCTTTCGTATCCTTCACAATGACACTCTGTTTTAAAGACTTCTTCTTATACTTGACTGTGATAGTATACTTACCTACAGCTGGATATGTCTTGTCCTTTTCGTTTGGAATCTTGTTGATGAGCTTGAGACTCTTCTTATCGAAGTCCTTATAGTCCTTCACGATATCCTTTAATTCAGGCTTGTATTGTGTACCATATTCTACAGTCACTTTATCCTTATTCAAGGCAAGCTTTGGACCGCTCATCGCATATGCTGTACCACCTACAGCAGTCACCGCAACAACGGCTCCTGCAATGATAACAGCATTTTTCTTACTGATTTTCTTTTTCATATCTGATCTCTCCTTCCCTGAGCGATGCAGCACCTGTTCTGAGACAGTTTCTGCATCTTCTTTTATATTTCATAATAACCTTACTGGAATCTTAATGCAATACCTCTGAGTCTTCCTTCATAATAATCCTTCAGCAACGATACAATATAATTCTTTGTATCCCTGTTCTTGTCGCATTCTCTAAGGTAGGCATCATTCTCAGCCATTCTGATAATGACGGTACGGCATCTCTTCTCAGACATACCGTCAAGACCTCTCAGTTGATCATATGAAAGTGATTCAAGCTGTTCTACTGATAGTATTCCATCTTTTTTTAGAATCCTGACTGTTTCTTCGGGTATATTCAGAATTCTTAGTGTAGATGCTGTTGCATCCATATTAATCACCTCCTCGATTGAGAGCACCGTACATCACTCTTTCATCAATATTTGCAGTGAATCTCTCTTCTTCTGTTTCTTCTGGTGATGGTGCATCAGGAGAATGCTTCCCTTCTTTCAGGAATTCAATATTATCTGCAATGACTGATACTCTTATAAGACTGTTGTCTTCACTGACATATCTTCCACTCAGTCTTCCACCGACCGCTACCATATCTCCCTTGTGGATGTATGGAAATACGCTTTCAGCATATTTTCCAAAAACGATACATGGGATGAATTCAACTGGAGTATCCTTTTTATGTCTTGGAGAGACCAGGAATTTAACCGCTGTTCGTTCATCCTTTTGCTTCATATTAGGCTTGGAATTAATATAACCGATGATATTGACATCATTCATAGAATCACCTCCTTGATTTATTCTTCCTTCACTCTTACTCGACCGCCATGTGTTCGAGTTCTGAGTCTTTCCTGTGTTTCATGGAGAAGAGGCTTCTCCTCATATTTTATCTGATACTGGAATAGGAGTTCCTCTTCAGGCATGCTCATATATTCATCCTGAAGCCTGTCCAGCGATTTTCCTTCAGACATGCCGTTCTCTATATCATATAATGCACAGTAATAAGCTACCATCTCAGCTTCTTCTCTGTCCTCAATGGCATCGATTCTTTCTTCTTCGTCTATTTCATGCATTCTCTGGCTGATGTAGTTGCTTTGATGAAGCATGTCTTCATAAGCTTCTTCCTTTTCTTTTGGAAATGTCTCTGAATTCTTGATGAGCCTGTAGAGATTCTTCTCCATCTCATCAGGCGGAACAGCAAGATGAATAGAATATTCATCCTGCTTGATAAGCCATATATCCCAGTCACCTGTATGAGTCGTTCTTCTTTCCAGATAGAAGGACTGTGCCCCTTCTGTTGTGACGAATCTGTTTCCATCAATAATGATCATGAGCATCCCTCCAGGTTCAGATGATAGTTTCTGTCACAGAATTCATTCTTCAGCTCTCTTACAAGATATCTGATACCCTTATCTGAGTAGAAAATCTGTGAACCATCATCAGTCTCTTCTGTATCATCATCCTTCATGATATGCACTGCGACAGGATGAGAATATCCTTCAAGTGCATACACACCACTCTCTCTGATTTCTGAAATATCTTCTGCTTCATCAATGGACATCACATACTGTCCTGATGCATAACTCATGTACTTCATCGACTCATGCCTCTTCTTCTGGGTGGGAGGGAAACATCCTTTTCAGCAGTAGCTTCTTTTTCTTTTACCTGACCTTCACTGATCATGCTGTTAAAGCAGTATAGTGTTGCTCTTACATCTTCTAGACTATCGTGGAATTGACCATCTCCATGGAAGCCGTAATATTCAGCACATTTAGCAAGCTTCTGCCACTTGTAGTCCTGTCTCATTTCGTTCCACTCGCCATATATAGGTGCAAATTTGAGCATCACGTCATACATCTTGGCATCTTCTGGGATCTGGATGCCTGCCTCCTTAAGGAATGCGTTATCAAAGTAGATATTGTTGTATCCTACAAGAAGCTGTACGTCCTTGAATATATCATTGAGAGTATCCCTATATTCCTCGATTGCAGGCTTATCAGCAACATCACTTGGAGAGATGCCGTGGATTGCTTCTGCTCCATCCCATGATTCATGACGAGTTGGCTTGATGTATTCGTTGAACACTGTCTTTCCTGTGCCATCTACAATTGACAGCTGAAGGATTTCATCTTCTTCACGAGACAATCCAGTTGTCTCTACATCAAAACAAAGAATCTTGTCTTTCGGTACTGCTCGGTATATTTCATTCTCTGTTTTTCTGTTTTCTGCCATTCTTTCCTGCTCCTTTGTGATTTCCAAGGATAGAAGACCATCAAGGTCGTATCCTTTTGACTTGAGATCCTTTCTGACTGATTCGATTGTATCGTATTCCCAGTCAAAGCAGATATCATTGAATTCTGCTTTAAGTTTTTCAGGATTATCCTTCAATTTTTCAACAGTATCTTTTGGATATAGAGATACTTCTTCCGCTTGTTCATAAACATCAGAATCCAGATAATCCTTTAGATGTTCTCGAATGAATCTTAGCTGTTCTGACAGGCTCTTAACCTCACTCGAATATCCATCGACAAGCACAGAACATAATCTGTCATAGTCATAACCATTTGATTTGAGATTCTTTCTGACTGATCCGATAGTATCATACTGCCAGTTCATCAGTATATTTCCGATGCAGTATTCGACCTGCTTAGCTGAGGAAAAATTAGTGGTTCTTTTCTGGTAATCCACAACCGACAGGATATTATGTACTTTTTCATCCACATCGGAATCAAGAACATCCTTCAGGTGACGTCTGATCTCTTCAAGCTGTTTCTTCTGAGGCATCAAGATGATATCCACCTTTTCCCTTACAGGATATATCCTTACTTCTTTGAGTTCTTCATCTGTTAATCTATCCATGTTATTCCTTCTTTCTACATTGATTCATAATTGTTTTCATCTGTTTCTTCATGCATCTGTAGCAGTGAAGGATTGCATAGCAGTCTCTTAATGAACCAGATACATAGTCTTCCATTGAATTCCAGTCAAATCCGTAATAATCGGCACATGTTCCAAGAGTCTGCCACTTGTGTGACTCTAATGAAGGCAACCACTCCCCATAGATTGGAGCAAACTCTTCCATCACGTCTTCCTCTTCCTTGCCTGAATAATCCAGAAAATTCAGGAATGATTTAACAAATATCGTGTTATATCCAATCACCGTGTCACAGCTATCAAGTATTCCCTTCAGCTGAGGAATCAGTTCATGGAGTTCAGGGGCACCTGCCACCATTTCTGGAGCAATATAGTGGAGTCCCGCACCAAAAAACCAGCGGGAATTGTAATAAGGCTTGACATATGAATTAAGCATTATATTGCCATCACCATCAATAATGGAAATCTGCAATACGTCCTCGTGATATTCATTAAATCCTGTTGTTTCAATATCAATGACAATTATGCGACTTGGATTACTGCAAGGAACAGCTTCCTTCTGCAATGCTTTTTCAATAAGGTCCTTGACTTCTTTCTGCTTTTCCTTGAATGGCAGATAGCGGTTCTTATAGAATCGCTCATCAAAATAGAGAGGAAGCTTGATTTTCGAATCTTCAGGATATTTCTCATAATCCTTGAAGGCTTTTAGCAGGATTCTGTGAAGTCTTCTCTCTTCTCTTGCTTTCTCCTTAATCTGAAGCTTCTCTTCTTCGGTCAATGGTCGAACATCATTCTCTGTATAATAGGTATATCTGCTGCCAAACTGCTGAGTACGCTCAACTCCAGTTACTCCATCCTTAAGAACGAATCCAAGCTTCTGCCATTGATTTGCTGTCTTTTCCATATTTTCATCGTCCCCTTCCTCGTCTTTTTAGAGGCTTCTCCTTCTGCTTCATAGAAGATGCTCTCTCTGGTTCAGGACAGTAAAATCTTTTACTACTGAGTGCTTCCAATTCTTTTTGCTCTGGTAAATGAAGTGTCTCTTTTTCAGAGATGTTGCCATGAATATCTGTTGTCATGACATCTAGAGGTGGTTCCAGCAATCCATACCACTTGTCTTCGCCTTCAAACTGGACTTCTCTTCTGATCTCGACTGTCAGATTATGAATACCGCTTCTTGAGGCTTTTTCAAGAACCTTATACGCATCATCATATGTATCATAGATACCTTTAAGTCTCTCATTCTCATTCAAAAATCTGTGGATCTTCTCTTTATTGTTCCAGTCCATAGCATCAGCAAACACGACCAGAAATCTTTCTGGTACATTATTTACCTCCTGATCAAGTGAAGAACGAAGTAACTTGGCTTCCTTAAGAAGATAGTTTGTTACTTTTTCAGAATAACAGTTTAACCTGAGTTCTTCCATGACGCCTGAGTTGGATACATGCTGAATACATAGGCATCCGTTTCTGTTGACAAGAAAATCTACAGGATTCTTAAGATTCAGATATGGTACATTCTCGATATTTTCAAATAATGTATCAAATTCGAGCACTTCACAATCTTCATATTGCTTTTTTGCGAGTATGCATTTCCTTGCGGTCACTTTTGATTCTGGATAGTACTTTTCAATCCACACTTCATCAAGCTTTGGATTACCGACAGCTTCATACATCTTCACGAAGAACCCATCTTCATTTGTCAGGAAGTAAAGATTTTCCTTCTCGTGCTGTTCCTGTCTTCTGAAATTCTTACATTCATTGTAAGGAAATCTGTTGAGAAGGATTTTACCTTCTCTCATTTCTTTGTAGTCGTTCATTGCAGATTACACCACCATTTCTGTTCCTGTAAGCCTTTCAACAAGTTCTGCTAAATCATCCTTAGTCTCAAACTTGAATGTGATTTTTCCTTTTGTCACATTCACTGATGAAAACTTAGAAGAAAGAATATCTTTTGCCTGTGCAATATCTTCCTTATCTGGAGCATCTGGATTTTCTGGTGTTGCTTGTTTTGAAGGCTTATCTTCAGTCTTTTCATCAGGCTTTTCTTCCTCAGGAGATTCCTTCTTATCCTGAATCTCTTTAAGCCATCTGAAAACAGTACGCTTGCTGATACCGAGTTTGACTGCTATCCAGTCGGCTTTTGCACGACCATCACCGATAGCGTGATTGCCTTCTGCTTCCGCAGTATCGAAGATATTATTAAGCTCAATGAATAATTTTTTTCTATCATCCTGAGTCATGTCACGCTGAGCATTATCCTGAATGATCTGAAGCCTTTCTCTCAGTTCATCAGCAGGACGCTTATATACTATACAGCTTACTTCTGGGTCGAAATCATCATCCTCATCAACAAGCTTCTTCAATGCGAGATATCTTCTGTGTCCTCCGAAAAGTTCATATGTTCCATCTTCATTCTTATAGACCTTTAGCGGATTTAAGAGACCATCCTTATGGATACTTTCTGCAAGTTCATCGATATCATCAGTTGACAGAACGTTCTTGTCATTAGGAATGATGTCATCAATATCAATCTTCAGAATGATCGTCTTGTCAAATTTTTCATTATCAGGAAGAAATGACAAACCTGTTTCTAATTCTGTTAGCATCTTATCTACCTCTTCTATTCTTTATTACTGGGCGTTCATCAACGCACCTTACCTGTGTATTTACATGCTTTTCAATAGGAAGTTCAAATCTATTAGCAGTATCATGAACAACCATTTTATCCATGTCTATGACTCCGTAACCAATATGTTTATTGAATTTGGTAATCTCAACATTCTTATCATTAGGTGAGATATATCCTGCATACGCTCCTCCAAGGTCAATAGTCAGGTATCCTGTATCATTAAAGGTATGGTGTTTATCAGCCATACCTCTATTCAAAAGTTCTAGTGCCTTTTCATAATTTGTCATACTTGCATCTCCTCCAGTTCTTTAACTAACGTTCTGTAGTCTTCTCCGACATTGCTATCATGATTCACAAGGAATTCCTGTTTCATGGATGTTCTATTAACTACAGCATCCTGATATCCGATAGTAGCCTGATATACTCTGTCTGGGAAAAGATATCTGATTTCCTCAACAAACTTCTTATAGTCAGGTCTGTTTCCTCTCTGCATCATTGTGATGAGAATCCTGAAATCAATATTTCTTCCATATTCTTCATTGAAGTTATAGATTTCTTTTACTGTAGATACAAATCCATCAAGTTCATAGATTCCCACCTTAAGAGGAATGAGTATTTCGTCACTTGCATAGAGAGAATTGACAGTAACCAGATTAAATGTAGGTGCATTGTCGATAATGACAATGTCATAATTATTGTTCTTCAATGGCTTTCTGAGATTTCTCTTGAGTACATTGTAGATTTTAGAACCAAGTGCTCCCCTGTTCTGTAAATAAGTTACTGTCTGGATAAGTTTTGCCCCTAGTGATGGGATGATGTCCAGATTCTCCACTTTAGTAGAATGAATGCATTCCTGAGGCTCTGCCGTACCCTGAAGAAGATCGTTGATATCTTTCTTGTTTGTATATGAAAGTAGCATCTTTCTAAGCTCACTGGCTGTCTCATACTGGTCTGTTCTGTCTTCAACATTGAATTCAGCAAACTTGTTATAGTCAAGCTTGTGATAGTCATCAAAGAAGCATCTTGAAGCATTCCCCTGAGGGTCTGCATCAATCAGCAATACTTTATAGCCGTCGTTGGCATATCCGACAGCGAGGTTTACACTAGTAGTTGTCTTTCCTACTCCGCCTTTCTGGTTTAATACGCTTATAATTCTCATTTTTATTTTCTCCTTTACTAAAAGTAAGTTAATTAAGTTCAAACTGCATCAACTGAATGTGTATTCGAGTGGACACTCAGTTCATACAGCTTAAATCGCATAAAATAAATATAAAATGCAGTCTCAGAGGGTCGCTACTTCCTCCTTCACCTACGTTGATGTTATTGTCATCATCTCTTCCTTTAAGCAGTAGATCAGTCTGCTCTTCCACTGTCGTCTTTATCGCAAATCCATTTGAATACGGTTGTTCTTACATGTTCAATTCCAAATCAGATATCCTTCTTCAGGATCTTATGTATTCAAGTGATTCTTAGCGAGACCGTGTCAGATAGTGACGATGTTTTGTAGACCGCCTTCATTCAGTTTTAAATGATCTATCTTTCCCAGCCAATGGCTGGTGCAGAAGCTGAAGTATGATTTATTTAGAAGGGAATAAAATATATAAAAACATAATGAACAGAATGGGATTGCTGTGACATTCAGCATTTATTCTTCTATGTCAGTTTTCAGCTCCTGCATCAACCATCAGCAGGATTATTTTGGTATTTTTAGTATGTGTTCCATTGCGAAAGGAGATTCCCACCAAGGTTTAGTGTATTCTTTGAACATCTCACGAAGATATGCAAGCCTTACTCTCACTCCTCTTTCAAGTGAGGACATCTCTAACTTGAATGATTCCTGTCTCTGATAATATCTGAGATTATAATCAATACCTGCAATAGTCCCCCTTGTTTCATAGAGATGATGTCTCATTGATTGAATGAAGCCATAATAAAATTCTTTTATCTCTGGAATTTCTTCAGAATGGTATTCGTAAAATTCCTTCAACATATACATCTCTTCATTCACTCTTCTGATGAGCTTATTTCTAATTCTCACCTTACCTATTGAGGCTTGAGAGAAGCCTTTCCTAGCTGTTATGTATGGGAATACTGTAGACACATGTCTACTCAGTCCCAAGTGATCAATCGCCCTTCTAAGAGACTGCTTCATCGATTGGATGAAAGAGTCAAACTCTTTGAAGAAGAACAATCCAGTATCATGCTCCTCTACATGGAGAATGATTTCCTTCTTGTTTCCATCCTTATCCAGGATGTACTCCCCTTTCTTGTGACGGAGCACTGCACCTTCACAGTTCTTTGATGCTCTTCTCTTTGCTACTGGGTCCCAATAATAATCATTAGGATATGTCTGATATTTTCTCATCTCTTCTTCTAGAGGAAGCCTAGAGAAGATTATCAGTTCACACTGAGAATATGTCTTCTTATGTATTACCTTGAAGCAGTACACAATTCGTTCTGCTACATAACTATCTGTCCAGTCCTTGATGAAACTCTTGATCAGTGTCTTATAGCACTGACCTTTCAGTTCTCCAGGCTGAGGAACAAGCATATAAAGTTTATGGGCATAGATATTTGTATACGTCTTTTTCGTACCATCTGAAGTCATTCTTTTTTTTGTGTATTTTCTTGAGATCAGATCCTTGTATTCAATCTGCTTCTCAATCTTTTCTGCAAAGCCTTCACTTCCTGAAAGCGTCTCTGGATGCTTACAGAATTCAATGACCTCTTCTCTTGTTATAGGAACGTATCTTACATACATTCCTGTGTTATCCGTAATGCTACTCAAGTTCTTCACCTCCCTCACGTATTACATTGAGAAGAAAGCTACGCTTTCTTCTTATTTTTTTTTTTTTTTGATTTCGACTGCATTTCTGACGGTCACAGCCATCAAAAAAAGCAGACATTTCTGCCTGCTTTATTATGGGTTCGCCGTTTTCTACAGAGGTCCACCATTTAGAACTTAACAGACACATTTGTGTCTGTTTTTTTTATTTCATTGCGTAAAAAAGAACCATAGTCCTATATAAAGGATTATGGTTCTTTACTTTTAGTAACCTGCGCCAGTGTCTGTATTCTTCACGATTTTTACAAGACGGCTTGTACCAAGTCTGTCAGCACCTAGTTCGATGAACTTTTCAGCATCATCAAATGAACTAATACCACCTGCTGCTTTTACTTTAACTCCTTCACCTACATGATCATGCATTAACTTTACATCATCAAATGTAGCGCCAGCAGTTGAGAATCCAGTTGATGTCTTAATGTATTCTGCACCTGCATTTGTGACTAATTCACACATCTTGATCTTTTCTTCTTCTGTAAGAAGACATGTTTCAATAATAACCTTTAAGATTTTACCATCACATGCTTCATGAATCTGACGGATTTCATCTTCTACTTCTTCATATCTCTTATCTTTTAAGAATCCGATATTAATAACCATATCAATTTCAGATGCACCATTCTCAATAGCATCCTTTGTTTCAAATACTTTTACTGCAGTTGTACTGTATCCATTTGGGAATCCAATAACTGTACAGATAGGAAGTTTACCCTCCACATATTCTGCTGCCTGTTTAACATAAGCAGCTGGAATACATGCAGATGCTGTACCATATTTGATTCCATCATCTAGGATTACCTTAATGTCTTCCCAAGTGGCACTCTGAGCCAATAAAGTGTGGTCTACTTTTTTTAAAATATCATTTGTATTCATTTTATTTTTACCTCTCTTCACAGTTTCTATTATAACAGTTTATCTCAAATAAAGTAACCAATTGTGTTCTCTGGCATCTTAATTCCAAGTTTTTTGTAGTTATTGCACCTATAATCGTAAATGTATCAGGTGCTTCTAGTTTCCTTTTTCTTGATAAAAAGAATAAGTTAAGTTCAAATTATAGTTTACCTCGTTAATGCAAGCCGGAGAAAGGTGGCAGATTCCTCGTTAGTCATGCCCTTTGCTTCTGGCACAATACTTTCAAAGACCGCGCCCCGGACGATAAGGCGGTGGCTGCGCGTTCTGCATTCCTCTTTGAATAGTTTCTGACGCAACATCTTTTTCTGATTTTCAAACTGCCGGATTTTCTTCTTTCCCCCCTCAATCTTGGCTTGCAGCTCCTCGCGGGTTTTCTCTCTTGGCTTTGTCATAGGTGGTCGCTCCTTTCTGCTCATAGACATAGAAAAAGGACAATCGATTTTCTCGACTGTCCTCTCGGATTGGTTATGTAATTGTAAAATGTTATTTTTCATTAAACTTTTGAATATCTCCGTAATCTTTAAGCTCACTATTTTCAAAAGCTTGTTGTAAATTATCGCTATCCAAAAACAACACATTTCCACTTGAGGTCAAGGGCAACAAACAAGAATCAGCTTTCAGTATTTCTGCCGGATTGTCTATTAGCATAACCAGAGGATTTTTTGCTTCTATCGGCTTCGCTGATCCAAGAGTTACATTTACAGGAAATGCAAGCAAACCGCCACCTTCGTATTCGTATAACCCTGTTCCTTCTGGCAATACACTTCCGTCGTTTGTCAATATCGGCATTTGACTGTCTAAAAACTCTTGCATACTTTTTGATAAGCTGCTATATTCTATGGGCTTTAATTTGCCAGAATCGCCAAAGTTTTCAATCCATTTGGGATTTGTAAACACCAAATGGTCATAATCTCCCAGCTCGGCAGAAAGTTCAATAGCGCTATCTACTACATAGGAGAGGAGCAAATTGTCCTCTTGGTCAGATAGCAAATTGCTTCCAGCAGTTATCAGTTCTTTATCTTCGCATACTGTATCTATGTCAGTATATTCTATAAAGCTAATTCCGGTCATGTCATATTCGAAAAGCTTATTTATATTTCCGCACCCGGTTAAACTAATCACAAGTGCTAATACAGACATGATTATAATGTTGTTATGTTTCATAGATTCCTCCATTTTCTGTTTGTTGCCCAGTTATAAAATAAATATAACACAAACTTATGAACAAATCCACATCATTTCAGCCTGTCGGCAGCATCGTCATTTCAGCCTGTCGGCAGCATCGTGTTCTCTGGCATACTCTCACGCCGCCTGTCGGCATTCTTCACTGTATGGAGCGGTCAGATGGAAAGAGAAACCGTCAAGATATAACTGGGCATATTCTAATGGCTCATCAATGGCAAGTGCGTTTAATGTGCACAATCCGATCCGGGAGTGGTCTTTAAGTTCTTCTCAGCTTCCTAACAGTCAATGCGAAGCGTATAACCAGCAGAAGTATAAACATCAATGCTATTCCTGTGTGGATTGTATTCTGCAAATATTTTTATCATCGTATCTAATCTCCTTATCATTCGATCAATCATTCGTTATAAACATCAGAAGCATTTCAATCAGTTCACCAAGTCACTTTTATTTTGTGTTATACTGTTTTATAGATTTTTCTTGCCCTTGTATTTGCCCTTATGAGAGTTCATAAACACTGACGGGACGATATAACACAAGGGAAATAATAAGGGAAAGCTAACCTGTGATAAACTTAGTGTTTTCAAGGGTTTGAGAGGTATTTGATAATAAAATATAACAATTATTAAATTACTTGGAATAGATGAAATCTCAATTCAAGTTTTCTTTGTTTCTATATTCCTATAATGCTATAATGGGTGAAAGGTGAACGAGGAGGTTAAGATATGTTAGATGCATTTGCGAATAACTGGACAATACTTGTTATTTCCTTCTTTATCTATAGTTTCTGTGGGTGGATCTGGGAATCACTTATTTGCCCTATCGCCACAGGTCATAAGATACATAACAGTGGTTTCTTAACTGGACCTTGCATTCCTATTTATGGATCAGGTGCAATTGTTGTATGTGCTTTATTTCCTGTTTCTAAAGATTGGTCTCTTATCTTTATAGAAGGAGCGATTGTTGCATGCTTTATAGAATATCTTACATCTTATTTTATGGAAAAGATGTTCCATGCAAGATGGTGGGATTATTCTCAAATGAGATTTAATTTGAATGGTCGTATCTGCTTAGAAGGCTTCTTTATTTTTGGTTTCTTTTCTGTCACTGCAGTAAAGAATGTACAGCCACATCTCACTCATATGCTTATTCAATATGATTATATTCCAATGGTTATTGCTTCTACTGTGTGTATCACACTATTCACAAGCGACTTAATTACTACATTTGTTGAAGCCACTCATCTTGCGAAAAAGCTTGAGACAGTCTCTCAGGATCTTAAGAAGTTTGCAGATGAACTAGAACTAGATATTCATAATGATATTACAACTGATGATATCTTTAAGATTGGACGTCAATTAAAGGATAGTCACCGTGAACATCTTATTAAGAAATATTCACATCGTCGTTTAGTCAAGGCATTCCCTGATATCTTAAACAAATACCACGCAAAAACTCAGAAATAATGCATCTGAGTTTTTTTCTTTTGTGTAAACGGTTATAATAAACAAGAGGAGGTATGACCATGGAAAAGAATGCATTATTTAAACTCAGTTATGGTTTGTATGTATTAGGTGTAAATGATGGTAATAAGCCTAATGGCTGTATTATTAATACAGCTGTTCAGCTCACAAGTAATCCTTATCGTATTGCAGTGACTGTGAATAAGGCGAATTACACTCATGATGTATTGATGAAGTCAAAGAATATGACTTTATCTGTGCTTGATATCACATGCCCTTTTGATATCTTTAAACGATTTGGTTTCCAAAGTGGTAAAGAAGTTAATAAGTTTGATGGTTTTGATATGTATGATTTGAAAGACTCATTACCTTACTTAACACAATATGCAAATGCATATATGAAAGGTCATGTTATAGAAACATTGGATGAATTAACACATACAATGTTTATTGTAGAACTTGATGATGCTGTTATCTTAAATGACCATGATTCTATGACATATGACTATTATTTCAAGAATGTAAAACCAAAACCAGAAAAGAAGAAAAAAGGATGGGTATGTAAGATTTGTGGATGGGTCTATGAAGGTGATGAATTACCTGAGGATTTAATCTGTCCTATTTGTAAACATCCGGCATCTGATTTTGAGCCACTTTAAGTAGGAGGAAATAGAATGTTTAATGTAAGACAAATAAGTGATGATTTTTATTATGTAGGAGGCAATGATAGACGTTTAGAACTATTTGAAAATGTTTATCCTATTCCTGATGGTGTAAGTTATAATTCTTATTTATTAGTAGATGATAAGACTGTCTTATTAGATACTGCAGATGCAGCGATTGCTCATCAGTTCTTAGAAAATTTAGAACATGTACTAGATGGTAGAACACTTGATTATGTAGTAGTCAATCATATGGAGCCTGATCATTGTGCAACACTTTGTGATATTGTAGTACGTTATCCTGATGTAAAGATTGTGGGTAATACTATGACATTCCGAATGATGAAGCAGTTCTTTGATTTTGATGTAGATAGCTATGCTAGAGTTGTCAAGGAAGGCGATACTTTAGAAACTGGACATCATGTATTAAGCTTCGTTACTACACCAATGGTTCATTGGCCTGAAGTCATGATGACTTATGATTCTACAACAGGTATCTTATTTAGTGCAGATGCATTTGGTACTTTTGGTGCACTTCATGGCAATCTATTTACAAGTGAAATGGATCTAGATGAATCATTCTGGAATGAAGCAAGACGTTATTATACAAATATTGTTGGTAAATATGGTGTACAGGTGACTAATGCCTTAAAGAAAGCATCTACTCTTGATATTTCAATGCTTTGTCCACTGCATGGACCTATCTGGGATGAAGATATTAACTTAATGGTAGAACACACTGCTTCTTGGGCTGCTTATAAACCAGAAGTAAAGGGTGTTATGATTGCTTATGGTTCTATTTATGGTGGCACTGCCAATGCAGCTGAGATTCTTGCAAGTAAGTTAAGTGAAAAAGGTATTCACAACATTAAAGTATATGATGTATCTAAAACTGATTCATCTTATATCCTATCTGAAAGTTTCAAATATTCTCATCTAGTATTCGCAAGTGCATCTTATAATGCGGGTTTATTCACACCTATGCAAAACTTATTGGTAGAAATAAAAGAACATCTTTTACAGAATCGTACATGTGTTTTAATTGAAAATGGTACATGGGCACCAAGTGCTAAAAAGACTATGAAAGCTATTCTTGAACCATTATCTTGGAATTATATCGGTGAAGAGCTCACTATTAAATCACGTATGAAAAATGCAGATTATGAAAAAATTGAAGCTCTTGCTGATGTAATTGTAGAAGATATGACTGAAGAACATCAAGTAAAGGAAGAAGCTCCTGTGCGTAAATGGCGCTGTAAGATCTGTGGTTATGAATATAGCGGAGAAGAACTTCCTGAAAACTTTATTTGTCCTCTATGTAAACATCCTGCTTCAGATTTTGAAGAAATAACTGAATAATACATACAGCCAAGTCGAAGAAACATTTGTTTCTTCGGCTTTTCTATTGACAACATATAAACATATTCATATAATTAAATATGTAAAAACGTTTATATGAGGAGGAGCCATGGAAAAGAGAAATGAATTCTTAAATGCGAATGAAGATATTGTTTCAAAGGTTTTAGAGAATCAGCCTGATGATGAATATCTTTATGATTTAGCAGATTTATTTAAGACATTTGGTGATTCTACAAGAATCAAAATCCTCTATGCTTTATTTGAAGGTGAACTATGTGTAGGTGATTTAGCTACTATATTAAAGCTTTCTCAGCCAGCCATTAGTCATCAGCTTAAAGTATTAAAGGATGCCAAACTAGTAAAGTTTAGAAGAGAAGGAAAGGTTATCTTCTATTCATTAGATGATGATCATGTAAGAAGTATTTTATCTATTGGAATGAATCATATTGAAGAGTAAAGGAGAAAATAATATGAAAAAGACTTATAAGGTAGATGTAGATTGCGCAAATTGTGCAAATAAGATGGAAGAAGCAGTAAAGAATACTGAAGGTGTTAAGAATGCCACTTTAAGTTTTATGACTTTAAAATTAAAGGTTGAGTTTGAGGACGGTGTAGATCCTCAGGCAGTTATGGAAAAAGCAAGAGAAAATTGTAAAATTGTTGAGGATGATTGCGAAATCTTCCTTTAATAAGGAGTGATAGAAATGACAAAGAAGCAAAAGAATGTTTTAAATAGAATTATTATTGCGATTGTCTTATTGATCGTGATTACTGTATTTAAGACAATTGTCCCTGTACCAGGCTATGTAGAGTTTATCCTCTATTTAATCCCCTACTTTGTGATTGGACATGATATTTTAAGAAAATCTATTAAGAATATAAGTCACGGTCAAGTATTTGATGAAAACTTCTTAATGGCAGTGGCTACTATTGGAGCTATGTGTCTTGGTGAATATCTTGAAGGTTCTGCCGTTATGGTTTTCTATCAGATTGGTGAATTATTCCAAAGTATTGCGGTTGGTAAGAGCCGTAAGAATATCGCCGCTTTAATGGATATTCGTCCTGATTATGCCAATATCATGGTGGATGGAGAGATTGAAGAAGTTGATCCTGATGATGTAGAGATTGGTAGTGAAATCATTGTGAATCCTGGTGAAAAAGTGCCTATTGATGGAATTATTGTAGAGGGTGATACAACACTCAATACAAGTGCCTTAACAGGTGAAAGTGTGCCTCGTAATGCCCATTGTGGTGATGAAATCTATAGTGGTTCTATTAATATGACAGCACGTATCACAGTTAAAACAACAAAAGAATTTGGTGAATCAACAGTTTCTAAGATTCTTGATCTTGTAGAAAACTCAAGTATGAAGAAATCTAAGACAGAAAACTTTATTACGAAGTTTGCAAAATATTATACACCGGTTGTATGTTATAGTGCGCTCGCTTTGGCTATTATTCCCCCTATTGTCTTAACAATTATGAAACAGCCTGCCCATGTTGGTGACTGGATCTTTAGAGCCCTCACATTCTTAGTAATCAGCTGTCCTTGTGCTCTTGTTATTTCTATTCCATTAAGTTTCTTTGGTGGTATTGGATGCGCCAGCAAGAATGGTATTCTTGTAAAGGGTTCTAACTACCTAGAAACATTATCTGATGTTAAGTACTTTGTATTTGATAAGACAGGTACATTGACTAAGGGTGTATTTGAAGTGACTGATGTTGTACCTGCAGAAGGTTTTAATAAAGATCACTTGCTTGAATATGCTGCTTATGCAGAAAGTGCTTCAACACATCCTATCAGCGTCAGCTTAAAGAAAGCTTATAATCAGAAGATTGATAATACACTTGTAGATCATATTCAGGAAATTGCAGGACATGGTGTAGAAGCAGACTATAATGGTCATCATATTCTTGCTGGTAATGCGAAATTAATGAAGTTAAAAGGCATTGATTATAGTGCTTATACAAAGGCTGGTACACTTGTATATGTAGCAGTTGATGACAAATATGCAGGTTGTATTGTGATTTCTGATATTATCAAGGATCATGCTAAAGAAGCTATTAGTGGTTTGAAATCATTAGGGGCTAAGGAAACTGTTATGTTAACAGGTGATAGTGCTTCTACTGCAGATCTTGTAGCCAATACAATTGGTATTGATACAGTACATAGTGAACTTCTTCCTGCAGATAAGGTAGAAGAAGTAGAAAAGTTGTTAGCTAAGAAATCAGAAAAAGAAAAACTTGCCTTTGTTGGTGATGGTATCAATGATGCACCAGTACTCTCTCGTGCTGATATTGGTATTGCAATGGGTGGTCTAGGTAGTGATGCTGCCATTGAAGCAGCAGATGTTGTTTTGATGGATGATGATCCATTAAAGATTTCCCTTGCAATGAAGATTTCTACTAAGACATTAAGAATTGTGAAACAGAATATCGTCTTTGCGTTAGCTGTTAAGTTCATCTGTTTAGTATTAGGTGCACTTGGTATTGCGAATATGTGGCTTGCAATATTTGCAGATGTAGGTGTTATGATTCTTGCAGTCATGAACGCAACACGTGCACTCACAATTCATAATTAAGGTATCCTCAGGGATGCCTTTTTGCATAGATAGAGCTTCTTATATTTGATATATTTAAATGGAGGTGTTCTACATGGCAACTACAAATTTAAATATCTACACAGATCAAAAAGAAGAAATATTCAATGAACTTGAAATACCTAATGATACTACAGCTGCTGCCATTGAAGAAAGCAGAAAAATAATGAATGATCCTTCTACTCCGAGATATTCTAGTATCGAAGCGCTTAAGAAAGCATTAGACGTATAAAATAAAAACAGTTGGATAAATATGCCGTTATAAACGCATAATATCCACCTGTTTTCTATTCTGTATAGAGAAATCATCTAGATAAGTATACCTTTTAGATGATCACATTCATGCTGAATGATCTGTGCTGTAAAACCTGTAAAGGTTTTAATCTTCTTCTTAAATGATTCATCAAAGTAAGAGACCTTGATTGTTTCAT